>Ga0098035_1000004_pt1 | contig 287114 bp, 279 predicted proteins | sample 3_EtaG_FD_75046 | JGI IMG/M metagenome (GOLD analysis project Ga0098035, IMG submission 75046) | Marine viral communities from the Subarctic Pacific Ocean - 3_ETSP_OMZ_AT15126 metaG | ecosystem: Environmental > Aquatic > Marine > Oceanic | place: Pacific Ocean | collected 2015-01-07
AACAAGCTCAAATGCTCACGCCGCTTCGCAACACGATATGACAAAACCGCCGCAAGCTACCTCGGCTTCATTCAAATAGTTGCTGCTCGCCTCTGGGTCAGAAGTTTGTCAACATGACCTAGAAATTGCCCCGTAAGAATTGCGTGAAACACTCTGTCACCCTCTGGGCCGAAGTATTTTAGACCAAGCTTTCCATCTATCGCTTGCGAATGAACCGTGCGGTCATGGGCAATGAAATGCACGAAATGAGACCCTTTGAGATCTGCGCTCGCAATTTTGTCGCACTCCATCAGCGTTAGATGGAGCGTTCCATATTCTTTGGTTACAAGTGCCACTTCTGGTGACCGCCGGTGAACTATGTCGTCAATTGCGGTCGGATAAATCCGACTCTCTGCGCCGATATGAACGGTCACCAGTGGGGAGCGCCCGCTAATAAAGGCTGGCAAAAAGTGGGAAGTCAGATGTTGGAAAACGTAGCTGTCGCGTCCGGGAAACTTTAGGCGGTATCCGTTGTCTCGGAGTCCTTCGAATTTGGCATAGAAACCTGTCTCTTTCGCATCTGGTGCAGGAGAGACAACTTCATCTTTGATCTGATTCTCGAGTGAGAGCGTGAAGCGGAAGCTTCTCTTTTTCAATTCATCGTCCTCACGAAAGACCGAGGAGATGGATATCTGCTCGAAACAATCCAGCCATAGAAGCCTTCCAACTCCCTTGCCGCCAATCTGAATTTTGTTGTCGGTGTCTGTTGTGGTGAAAGCGTCCCAGTTGTCAGCATCGAGACCAACGCCATTGTCTTCTACCGAAGCCCAAACTCCGTCCTTGTCTCGGTTTGTATGGACCTCGACGTTTACACGTCCTTTCTCTGCGACATCGTCGCCAAATCGCGCCTGTGTAGAATGGATCGAGTTGCTGATTGCCTCAAAAAGAGGCTGCATCGCACCTGCTACGTTCGTGGGCTTCGGGAGACGTTCGATACGCTTTACGAGGTTGGGGCGAAGGGATGTCATGGAAGACCCTGAGACTAAGAAGTTTGGGAGTGCGCATCCTAACTCGAACGGAATAGGAAGGGCTTGGCATCGAGCAAAACTAACGCAATTGACCTCCCTAATGCCCTTCATTACGCTGGCGGTATGACCGAGCTTGAAGCACCAGAGAAAACCGCCGGCAAGCGCGGCGACACGCGCCTCCGCCTGATGCAGGCGGCCGAGCGTCTCTTCGGCGAGCGCGGGCTTCATGCGGTCACGCTGAAGGAGATCAACGCCGCCGCCGGGCAGCGCAACGAGTCCGCGCTGCATTATCACTTCGGCTCCAAGACCGGCCTTGTCGATGCGATCCTGAACGCCCGCGTCGGCGCCGTGGACCGCGTGCGCGCCGCCCGCGTCGAGGCGCTGATCGCGGCGGGCCTCACGGACGACCTCAAGGCGATCATCCGCGCGACCTTCGAGCCCTTGACCGAACTCCTCGACACGGAGGAGGGCGTGCGCTTCGTCCGCTTTGCCGCCCAGGTGCTGAACGATCCCGATTTCGACCTGCCGACCGTCGCGCTGAAAAGCGGTTTCGAAGGCATCTCCCGCGCCAACGCGCTCATCGTCGCGGCGCTGGGCGATCTCGTGCCCGAAGTGGCCGTGCAGCGCCAGCGCCTGATGATCGAGATGGTGCTGACCTCGCTCGCGCTCTGGACGCGCCGTCCCGATGCGATGACGAACGAACCCGCGCGGCGCTTCTTCGTCGAAAGCCTGTTCGATGCGCTCGCCGGCGCGCTTCAGGCGCCGGTCTCCCCCGAAACCCTCGCCGCGCTCCGGGCGGCCTCAAAGGGCTGAGTCCCTCTGCGGTCTTCCGATGAGCTCGATCCAAATAGAAGTGTCATCCCGGCGGAAGCCGGGACCCACTCGCAGCGCGTCTTGCCGCAGCAGGCGCGTTGGACCGGGCGCGTCGTCACCTGCTGAGCAGGAATCTCTTTTGCTGAGGGAGCCAATGGGTCCCGGCTTCCGCCGGGATGACATCATTGGTTTTGATAGATAGCGCCCCCTTACTTCTCTCACTTCCCCTTCAGCACCGGTGCCCATGCCTCATACACCGGCATGTCGCCCGGATCGTCGTACCAGTCCGCCTTCTCGCCCCAGAAGGCATGCGCCTTGGGCTTCGCGCCCACCTCCGTGTCGAGAATGCCGAGCCGGATGCGGATGACGCCGGGCGTGTCGTCCATCTCCTTGTAGATCGGCGAGCCGCAAGTCGGGCAGAAGCAGCGATACTTGCCGGGGCTCGATTCGAAGCGCCTGATCGTCTCCTCGCCGGAGAGAAAGCGCAGATTTTCTCTTTGAACGGAGGAATTGGCGGTAAAGGCCGTACCGCTCGCCTTCCGGCAGGTCGTGCAATGGCAGAAGCCGAAAGGCCCGAGCTTCCCCTCGATCTCGAAGCGGATGGTCCCGCACAGGCAGGAACCGCGATGCACCGTCTCGCTCATTTTTCGCTCCGCTCTGAAAAGTTGGTCTTTGCCAAAAATAGAAGTGTCATCCCGGCGAAAGCCGGGACCCACTCGCAGCGCGTCTTGCCGCAGCAGGCGAATTGAACTGAGCGCGTCGTCACCTGCTGAGCAGGAATCTCTTTTGCTGAGAGAACCAATGGGTCCCGGCTTTCGCCGGGATGACATTCATGAATGTGGAGGTGCTTGTCGCAAGCCGCTCTACCCCTCCAGAAATTCCTCCGTGAGACGCAGGAACTCGTCCAGTCTGTCATGCTGCACCCAGTGCCCCGCGCCCTTCACGGCGACGACCGTCGCATTTCGGAAATGCTTCGCCCGCCCGTCCGCCAGCGGGTCGCTTGCCCAGCTTTCCGTGCCGCGAATGAGCAGCGTCGGGCAGGTGATGCGGTTCCACAGTTCCGCCGTCGCCTTCTCGTCGAAGCCGGCGGGCGAAAAGGCGCGCACGTAATTGTCGAACTTCCAGCTGTAGGTGCCGTCCTCGTTCTGGCTCACGCCATGCACGGTGAGGTGCCGCGCGCGCTCCGGCGAGAGGTGCGGATTTTCCTCCTGCATGCGCTTGTAGGCATCCTCGATGCTCTCGTAGCGGCGCGGCTGGCGCGAGGAGAGGCGGCGCACCTCGTCGATCCAGTTGCGGATCCGCTGATCGTCGCTCACCGCCTTGCGGTCGGCGAGCATCTTGGGCGAGGGCCCGAGCCCTTCGATGACGACGAGCTTCTTCACGTTTTCGGGATAGAGCCCCGCATAGCGCAGCGCGATCGCGCCGCCCATCGAATGCGCCACGATGGTCAGCGGCGCCAGCCCCTTCTGGTGGATGAGCTGCGCGATGTCATAGACATAATCGTTCATCTCGTAGGGGCTGCCGATCATCCACTGGCTGTCGCCATGGCCGCGCAGGTCCGGCGCGATGATGTGATAGCGATCGCGAAGCGCCTCCGCCGTCCAGTCCCAGTTGCGGCAATGGTCGCGCCCGCCATGGATCATCAGCATCGGCGGCGCGCTCTCGTTGCCCCAGTCCACATAATGGAGGCGGAGCCTCTGCGAGAAATAGATATGCGAGGCCGGGCCGATCTGGGAGCTGGCGCTGTCTGTCATTATATAAAGTGTCCTTCCTGGTATCGTCGCGTGGCGCGAGATTACCGTGAACCGCCCCGCCCGCCAAACGGCCCAAAGTTCCGGCCTCTCAACGCACCCTCCCCACCTCGTCATTGCGAGAAGCGCCAGGGGCGCGACGAAGCAATCCAGGGGCCGCTGGCGCAAGCGCCTGCCGCTCTGGATCGCGGCGTCGGCTTTCAGCCTCCTCGCGATGACGCATTCCGGTGTGCCTTGTCCTCCATCTCATCCGTACACGAACGAAAACGCCCTCCAACCTGGAGGGCGCTCGAAGGCCGGGGAAGGCCCGAAGAGATCGGAGAGGGCGACGCGGATCGGGCAACAGGAACGTACATCCGGCTCCTGCACCCTCCGGGTCCGCTGGTTACGAACCCGCGCGTCTGCCGATCATATGACCCTCGTGCCGCCTCCCTGCAAGGTCTTATCCCCGCTGTCGCGAAATCTTCACGCGGACTTGTCCCCGCCGCCGGGGATATCGAGTGGTCTTTTGACGGTTTGGTGACATTCCGATGACAGTCGCCCCCTTTTGTCCCCGCAGCCGGGGCAAAAGAGAGAAAATCATCCGTAGACGGATGAGGCGGAATCAGGCCTTTGCCTCGCCCGTTTCCGCCGCGCCGGAGAGCGGCCCGATCTCGCGCCGGAACATGATCTTGCCGTAGGAAGAAGGCAGGATCCGCTGCAGCAGGTCGATGATCTTCGCGTCGGTTCCGATCAGGATGCGGCCCTTGTCCTTCGCGATTCCGTTCACGATCGTCTCGCCTGCCTTCTCGGGTGTCGTTCGTGCAAGCTTGTCGAAGCCCGATGCCGCCTCTTCGCGTGCCGTCGCCTGCGTGCTCTGCAGGAAGCGTGCGTTGCGCACGATGTTCGTCTTGATGCCGCCCGGGTGCACGCAGGAAACTTTGATCCGTGTACCCTTCATTTCGTGGCGCAGCGCCTCCGTGAAGCCGCGGATGGCGAATTTGGCGGAGTTGTAGGCCGCCTGGCTCGGCACCGAGATGATGCCGAAAATGCTGGACACATTGACGATATGGCCTTCGCCCTTCTTCTGGATTTGCGGTAGGAAGGCCTTGGTGCCGTAGACCATGCCCCAGAAGTCGATGTTCATGACCCATTCGAAATCTTCGTAGGAAAGCTCGTCGACGCGCGCGATCTGTGCCACGCCCGCATTGTTGATCACGATGTCCGCGCCGCCATGCGTGCTTTCGATTTCCTGCGCTAAGGCATAGACGGCGTCGCGGTCCGCGACGTCCACGAGGTAGGTGGAAACCTTGCCGCCCATTGCTTCGATGCGCTTCGCCGTTTCGGCAAGCCCCGTCCGGTCGAGATCGGTGATCGCAAGCCGTGCGCCGCGCCTCGCAAGCTCGATTGCCGTGCCTCTCCCGATGCCGCTCGCCGCGCCCGTCACCACCGCCAGTTTACCGCTGATCGCCGTCATTGCCGTCCTGTCTCCATGGGCCGTTTGGTTTCGCGCCAGCCTAGGCATATTCGCGCGATTGTCACGTCGCGTAACGCTTTCTTTTGTCGTCGCGAAATCCGTGCTCAAGTGCTAACACGATGGCATGAATTGGGATTTCGGAGTCTGACGGTAAGGAACATGGCGGCGGCGGAAGGCGGTTCGAGGCTTGTGCGGGGCAGGGCGAGACTGAGGGATTTTGCGTCCCGGTGGACGGGCACGCGCACATTCGTTGTTTCTGCGGCGGCCATCTTTCTGCTGCTCGCGCTCTCCGGCGCCCTGCACCCCGTTGCCGCCATCATTTCCTTTTTCGTCCTCGCGGGCGTCGCCGCGACGAGGCTGATGGCGATTGGTGAGACATCGCCCATTCGCATCGGCTCGGCGCGGGACGAGGAAGCATCGGTGCTGGGCGGCGGCACCGCCATGGCGCTCCTCGATCGCCTGCCGGATCCGCTCGTCGTCGTGGACGACGCAGGCCATGTTCTCTATGCGAATGGCGCGGCGGAACCGCTCCTGGGAAAGAGCGTCATCGGACGCCACGTCGCAACGGTGTTGCGCAGTGCGCCGCTCATCGAGGCAATCAATGCCGTCACCCGGGACGGCGCCGTGCGCACCATCGAATATACCGTTCCCGTCCCCGTGCAGCGGAACTACAGCGCCTTCGTCGCGCCCGTCGCCGCGCAGGGCGGACCGGCATCGAGGCAGATACTGGTTCTGCTGCGCGACGTCACCGAGGCGCGCCGCGTCGAAGCCATGCGCGCGGACTTCGTCGCCTTCGCAAGCCACGAGTTGAAAACGCCGCTCGCCTCGCTATCCGGTTTCATCGACACGCTGCGCGGTCACGCGAAAGACGATCCCGAAGCGCGCGACAAGTTTCTCGGCATCATGGCGGATCAGGCCACGCGCATGCGCCGGCTGATCGAGGACCTGCTCTCGCTGTCGCGCATCGAACTGCGCGAGCATGTGCGGCCCTCCGACGCCGTCGATCTTCTCGGCGTCGTGAGCGACATCGCGGACGGCCTCACGCCGCTCGCCGAACAATACGGCGTCGAGATCGGCATCACCGCGCCTGCTTCGCTGCCGAAGGTGATGGGGGATCGCGACGAACTCGCGCAGGTCGTCCAGAACCTCGCTGACAATGCGCTGCGCTATGGCCGTTCGGGAAAACGCATCGACATTTCTCTCTCGCCCGACGCAAAGGGCGGCAAGCCCGTCGTCCGCCTCACCGTCCGCGACTACGGCCCCGGCATCGCGAAGGAGCACATCCCGCGGCTGACGGAGCGCTTCTACCGTGTCGACCCGGCTGCGAGTCGCGCCCGCGGCGGCACCGGCCTCGGACTTGCCATCGTGAAGCACATCGTGAACCGCCATCAGGGCACGCTCTCGATCGAAAGCGAACTGGGGCAGGGCTCGGCTTTTTCGGTCCTGCTGCCGGTCGCGCCTCAATAGTAAAATACGTATTTTTCTGACATTCGCAAAACTGTCACGCAACCGTCGTAAACCTTTTGCGACGCCCCGCTAGCGTGCGCCCGCCTGAAGGTTAGCAGCCACTCGAATTCACCTGGCGAATTCACTCAAAGGCTCGGGCGCGCTGGGGGGCTGACGTGGTTTGCCCGGTGCCCGGCATTCACATGACTGGAGAATGAACGTGAAACTCAAATCCCTGACGATGGCCGCGACGGTTGCCGTCGCTGCTCTTTCGGTGGCTGGCGTCGCTCACGCCCGCGACCAGATTTCGATTGTCGGCTCCTCGACGGTGTTCCCCTACACGCAGGCCGTGTCGGAGCAGTTCGCGAATGAGACGGGCAGCCCGGCTCCCGTCGTCGAATCGACCGGTACCGGCGGCGGCATGAAGATTTTCTGCGGCGGCGTCGGCGCAGAGCATCCCGACCTCACGGGCGCATCGCGTGCCATGAAGAAATCCGAATACGAAGCCTGCCAGGCGGCCGGCGTGAAGAGCATCACCGAAGTTCTCATCGGTTATGACGGTCTCTCCATCGCGGTTTCCCGCAAGGGCAAGGCTCTCGACCTGACGAAGAAGCAGCTCTACCTCGCCCTCGCGAAGGACGTGGTCGTCGATGGCAAGTTCGTGCCGAACCCCCACAAGAAGTGGAGCGACATCGACAGCTCGCTGCCCGACACGGCGATCACGGTCTTTGGTCCCCCGCCCACCTCCGGCACGCGCGACGCCTTCGTCGAACTCGTGATGCGCGAAGGCTGCAAGGAATTCGACGTCGTCAAGGCGATGGAGAAGGCCGACATGAAGAAGGCCTGCAGCCCGATGCGTACCGATGGCCCGTTCATCGAAGCCGGTGAGAACGACAACCTGATCGTTCAGCGCCTCGATGCGGACCCGAACGCCTACGGCATCTTCGGCTACTCCTTCCTCTATGAGAACCAGGACAAGCTCCAGGGCGTCAAGGTCGAAGGCGTTGCGCCGAGCACCGAGACGATCGCCGACGGCTCCTACAAGGTCTCCCGCCCGCTCTTCTTCTACGTGAAGAATGCGCATCGCGGCGTGATCCCCGGCCTCAACGAATTCGTTGCCGAGTATGTCAGCGAGGAATCGATGGGCGACGGCGGCTATCTCTCCGAGCGCGGTCTGATCCCGCTCTCCGCCGAGAAGCGTGAAGAAGTCCGCAAGGCTGCCATCGACGGGGCCGACATGGCCGCGCCGAAGTAATGAAACGACACCACCCGGCGCCCTCGGGCGCCGGGTGGTTCCTTCGCTATCTGGTGCCATTGGTTCACCCGCAGGGCCTAACTCCATGTCCGTCACGCTGCTTTTCGCGATCGTCCTGGCCCTTGCCTTTGTCGGGTACCTGCTCGGCCGTGCCAATGCCTCCGGCCTGAAAGCCGCAGGTAACAGTCTTCATTCGATCCCGCCTTATCACGGCTACTTCGTTGCGCTCTGGTGCGGACTGCCCGCTTTTCTTCTCGTCTTCATCTGGCAGGCGGCGCAAAGCACGGTCGTCGACCAGTTGCTGCTGGCGAGCTTGCCAGCGCACCTGACGGAAGGTGCAACGCCGGCCCGCATTTCGTTGCTGCTCGGTGAAATCAAGAATGTTGCCGCGGGGCGTATCTTCGGCACGCCTGAGCAGGTCACCATCGATGCCGCCGCGCGCTACCAGTCGCTGCAGAATACGGCATCGCTCGCCATGGTGGTATGCACCCTCGCGGCGGCCATCGCCGGCATCGCCTTCGCGCGTTCGCGCCTGTCGCCCGAATTCAGGGCCCGCAACCGCGTCGACGGCATCCTTCGCTGGCTGCTGATTATCTGCTCCATCCTCGCCATTCTCACCACGCTCGGCATCATCCTCTCCCTCGTCATCGAGAGCTTGGCCTTTTTTTCCCGCGTGCCCGTTACCGAGTTTCTTTTCGGTATGGAATGGAGCCCGCAGATGGCGATCCGCTCCGACCAGATCGCGGCTACGGGCGCCTTCGGTGCGGTTCCTGTCTTCTGGGGCACGATCTTCATCAGCGCCATTGCCATGTTCGTGGCCTTGCCGGTCGGTCTTTTCTCGGCGATCTATCTCGTCGAGTACGCTGACAAGCGCGTCCGTTCCGTCGTGAAGCCGCTGCTTGAAATTCTCGCGGGCATTCCGACCATCGTCTACGGCTTCTTCGCCGTGCTGACGGTGGCGCCATTTATTCGCGAATTCGGTATGTCGCTGGGACTGGACGTCGCTTCCAACAGTGCGCTCGCCGCCGGCGGTGTCATGGGCATCATGATCATCCCGTTTATCTCGTCCTTCTCGGACGATGCGATTACCGCCGTTCCCCAGTCCATGCGCGACGGCGCCTATGCGCTCGGCGCGACCAAGGCGGAAACGATCCGTCAGGTTCTTTTGCCCGCCGCGCTTCCGGGCATCGTCGGCGGCGTTCTTCTGGCCGTGAGCCGCGCCATCGGCGAAACCATGATCGTGGTCATGGCGGCGGGCCTCACCGCCACGCTGACGGCCAATCCGCTCGAAGGCGTGACGACCGTCACCGTGCAGATCGTGACGCTGCTCATTGGCGACACGGAATTCGACAGCCCCAAGACGCTCTCCGCCTTCGGACTCGGTCTTGTCCTTTTCATCTCGACACTGGCGCTCAATGTCCTCGCGCTCCAGGTCGTCAAGCGCTATCGGGAACGCTATGAGTGATACCGCCACACAGGGAACGGGCAGGCGCGCCTGGTACGAGCCGGATGCGAAACTGAAGCGTCGCCACGCCGCCGACCGGCGTTTGCGCGCCTATGGCATCGCCGCGATCGTTTTCGCCCTCGCTATGCTGGCGACACTAGTTGTGACGATAGCGATCACCGCAGCGCCTGCCGTGACGCAGACCATGGTCACGCTGGAAGTGGAGGTGCCGGAAGGAGCGGTGAACCCGTCAGATCCGCGCGGTGGCAGCTACCAGAAGATCCTGAACGAGTCCGTCGCGCGTATTTTCCCGGAGGTCGACACGCCACGGGAACTCAGGGAACTTCGCCAGCTCTTCAGTAACGGCGGTCAGTATGCGCTTCGCGACAAGGTGGTCGCCGACCCGTCGCTGATTGGGCGCACGTTCGAGGTCGTCTTCCCGCTGTCGGACATCGGCGACCAGCTCCACAAGGGCGTGATCGACCGTGATCTCCCGCGCGACCAGCGCCGCGTCAGCGATGAGCAGGTCGGCTGGTACGACCGTCTCGTCGAGCAGGGCCGCATTTCCGCGCCGCTGAACTGGGGGTTGATCTTCAATGCGGACAGCCGTTTTCCGGAACTTGCCGGGCTGTGGGGTGCTCTTGTCGGCTCCTTCTATGCGCTGCTGATCTGTTTCCTCGTCAGCTTCCCCGTCGGCATCGCGGCCGCCGTCTATCTCGAGGAATTCGCGCCGAAAAACCGCTTCACCGATCTCATCGAGGTCAACATTAACAATCTCGCCGCCGTGCCGTCTATCGTTTTCGGCCTGCTCGGTCTCGCCGTCTTCCTCAACTTCTTCGGCATGCCGCGCTCGGCACCCATCGTCGGCGGCCTCGTGCTCTCTCTCATGACGCTGCCGACGATCATCATTGCGACGCGCGCGGCGCTGAAGGCCGTGCCGCCCTCGATCCGCGAAGCCGCCATCGGCGTCGGCGCCTCCAGGATGCAGACGGTCGGGCATCACGTTCTGCCGCTCGCCATGCCCGGCATCCTGACGGGCACGATCATCGGCCTCGCCCAGGCTCTCGGCGAAACGGCGCCGCTCCTCCTGATCGGCATGAACGCATTTATCACCGCCGCTCCAGATAGCATGTTCAATCCTTCGACCGCCCTTCCGACCCAGATTTACATCTGGGCGGACAGTCCGGAACGCGGATTCACGTCTCGTACCTCGGCGGCGATCATCGTTCTGCTCGGGTTCCTTGTTTGCATGAACGCAATTGCGATTTACATGCGTAAACGGTTTGAAAGAAGGTGGTCATGACAACGCTGGATACCACTGAAGCGTCAGGGATGATTATGAACAAGACGGCCGAAGAGGCAGGTGCGCTGGCGAAAGCGGTGTCGACCGCGAAGGCCGGGCACGAGACGAAGATCGCGGCCAGCAAGGTCTCGGTTTTCTATGGCGACAAGCAGGCGCTGTTCGACGTTTCGATCGACATTCCCGCGCGGCAGGTGATGGCCTTCATCGGCCCGTCCGGCTGCGGGAAATCGACCTTCCTGCGCTGCATCAATCGTATGAACGATACGATCGACAATTGCAGTGTGAAGGGAACGATCGAAATCGACGGCGCGAATATCTACGACCCGAAGATCGACCCGGTTCTCCTTCGCGCCCGCGTCGGCATGGTCTTCCAGAAGCCGAATCCGTTTCCGAAGTCGATCTACGACAATATTGCCTATGGCCCCCGTATTCACGGCGTGGCGAAGGCGGGCTCCGCGATGGACGAGATCGTGGAACGGAGCCTTCAGCGTGCGGCCCTCTGGAACGAGGTAAAGGATCGCCTCGACCAGCCGGGCACGGGCCTGTCTGGCGGCCAGCAGCAGCGTTTGTGCATCGCTCGCGCGATTGCCGTCAATCCGGACATCATCCTGATGGACGAACCCTGCTCGGCGCTCGACCCTATCGCGACCGCCAAGGTCGAGGAACTGATCGACGAATTGAGAGCGCAGTACACGATCGTGATCGTGACGCATTCCATGCAGCAGGCGGCGCGCGTCTCGCAAAAGGCGGCCTTCTTTCATCTCGGCAATCTCATCGAGGTGGACGAAACCGACAAGATGTTTACCAACCCGAGCGACCAGCGCACGCAGGACTACATCACGGGCCGCTTCGGCTGATCCCCACCGGCGGACAGATGTACCGAGGTCAACAGGAGAATTGGGCGTGACCCAGCATACGGTAAAATCCTTCCAGGAAGAGCTCGACGCGCTCGCCGCGAACATTGCGCAGATGGGCGGCCTTACCGAAGCCCAGCTTTCCGCAGCCATCGAAGCGGTCGTTCGCCGCGACACCCAGCTCGCCGAGCGCACGATTCGCGAGGACCAGCGCATCGACGCGCTTGAAGCCGAGATTGAAGCGCATGCGATCCGCATGATCGCACTGCGCCAGCCCATGTCGACCGACCTTCGCGAGGCGATTGCGGCGATCAAGATTTCGATCGATCTCGAGCGCATCGGCGATCTCGCGAAGAACATCGCCAAACGCGCCATGGTCCTGCAGAACGATTTCGAAGGGACGAACCGGCTCATCCAGGGCATCTCGCGCATGGGCCGTCTCGCCCAGCGCCAACTCAAGCATGTGCTGGACGCCTATTCGAGCCGCGAAGCGCAGGCGGCAATGGAAGTGTGGCGCGACGACGAGGAAATCGACGCGATGTACAACTCCGTCTTCCGCGAACTCCTGACTTACATGATGGAAGATCCGCGGACGATCGGCGTCTCGACCCATTTGCTCTTCGTGGCAAAGAACATCGAACGCATCGGCGACCACGCAACCAACATCGCCGAAACCATCAGCTATCTCGTGACCGGCGAATGGGTGAGCGATGAACGCCCGAAGGGCGACACGACGAGTACCACGGCCGTGAAGAGCGGCAGTTAGAGGAGGCATCTGAGCCATGGGAATAACGCTTGCCCGTCGCGGTGAACAGGGTCAGGCTTCAATGGAAAGCTTGGAAAAGATTCGCTCCTTGTCCGAAAGAGCCGAACAGGGACAACCCGAGCGCAGCCAGTTCGAACGCAGAATGAAACCGACCGTCATGATCGTCGAGGATGAGGAAGCGCTCTCCACGCTCCTCCAGTACAACCTCGACAAGGAAGGCTACAAGGTTATGGCCGCCGCCGATGGCGAGGAGGCGGACCTGATGATTCGCGAGACGACGCCGGATCTCATCCTCCTCGACTGGATGTTGCCCGGCCTCTCCGGCATCGAGCTTTGCCGCCGCCTGCGCGGCCGGCCCGAGACCCGCAACGTGCCGATCATCATGATCACCGCGCGCGGAGAGGAAACGGACCGCATTCGCGGCCTCGATACGGGCGCCGACGATTACGTGACGAAGCCCTTCTCGATGACGGAGCTGCTCGCCCGCATCCGCGCGGTCATGCGGCGCATCCGTCCGGCGCTCACCGAAGACCTCGTCACCTTCGGCGACATCATCATCGACCGGGCGGCGCATCGTGTGCGCCGCGGCGAACGCGAGGTTCATCTCGGGCCGACCGAATACCGCCTGCTCGACCATCTGATCCAGTATCCGGGCCGCGTCTTCAGCCGGGAGCAGTTGCTGGACGCCGTCTGGGGCTCCGACGTCTATGTCGAGGCGCGCACGGTCGACGTGCATGTCGGCCGCCTTCGCAAGGCTCTGAGCCAGAAGGGCGAAAAGGATCCGATCCGCACCGTCCGCTCCGCGGGCTACTCGCTGGACGAGCAGTTCCACAGCTGACGGCCTTCAAGGTCTCCATACAAGAAAACCGGCACCCACCTTCTGTGGATGCCGGTTCCTCCCCTCAGGTACCCCCGGCTGCCCCGCCGGAAGCCGGTTTTGTGCGCCGTCAGCTGACCAGCCGGTCCTTGCGCATCCGGTCGCGTTCGCGGTTCCGCCGCGCCTGCATGGGCTGGTAGGCCAGACGCGCGTGCTCGGTGCAATAGGGCGAGCCATGATCGGCGCCGCGGCCGCAGAAATGGAAGCCCGGCCGGCCTGGATCGCCGATCGGCCATTTGCAGGTGTGCTCGGTCAAGGTGAGCACCGTCGCCCGCTGCACGGGTTCGAGCCCGCGCTCCTCGATATGCGCCGCCTCGGCCTTCTGGGCGCTCTGGCTGCGCTGCTGTTCTTCCTCGCGCGCTTCCGCCGTCAGCGGATCGGGCCGCCCGCGAACGAGCGTGCGGGGCGCCTGCGGGCGCGCACGGGCAGGGCGGCTCGGTGTGGCGCGCCCGGAGAGCCCCAGGCGATGCACCTTGCCGATCACGGCATTACGGGTCACGCCGCCGAGCTGCTTGGCGACCTGGCTGGCGCTCAGGCCTTCGGCCCACAGCTTCTTCAGCAGTTCCACGCGTTCATCGGTCCACATGATTTTACCTTCCCCTTCGGGGCCTCCTCCGGCCCGGTTGGATGCTCGAGGGCCCGCCTGACCCCGGCATCGCCCTGAAATCCGGTCTCGCGGCACCCCGAGGCCACCACTAGATTTCGTGGGCATTAACGGAGAATATACAATATCAGGGGCAAAATCCGCAACCGGCGGGTGTATGTGAAGGGGCCTTATCCACAGAAAAGAGCATCAGGCGCGGGCCGGCCGGCCCTTGCGGGGCAGCAGACCTGGCCTCACATCGGAAGGGGCCGGCGGCCTCGCCGTTCCCTCCCTTCATTGCTCCCCGCCCCTGTCTGGCGTATGCCTCGGGGCTCCGGGGACTTGTCACGAAAATCCCGCCACCAGAAGCCGCGAAAGAGACAGCCATGAGCCTCACCCCTTATCCGCAGGAAGGCACCCGCCGCTTCGGCGCGATCAACTGGCTGGGCGTCTGGACGCTCTACCTGAAAGAGGTTCGCCGCTTCTGGAAGGTGATGACCCAGACGGTGGCGGCACCCGTCATTACCACGCTCCTCTATCTCGCGATCTTTGCGCTGGCCATCGGCAAGTTCCGGCCGGACGTACACGGTGTGCCCTTCGTCGAATTCCTGGCGCCGGGCCTCGTCATGATGACGATGATCCAGAATGCCTTCGCCAACACCTCTTCCTCGATCCTGATCTCGAAGATCCAGGGCAATATCGTCGATGTGCTGATGCCGCCGCTCTCGGCCGGCGAGCTGAATGTGGGCATCGCGATGGCGGGGGTGACGCGCGGCATCGTCTGCGGCTGCGCGACCGCGCTCGCCATGCTGCCCTTCGTGCATATGGGCGTCGCGCATCTCTGGGCGATCGTCTTTTTCGCCGTTGGTGCCTCGCTGATGCTGGCGCTGCTCGGCATGCTGGGCGGTATCTGGTCGGAGAAGTTCGATCACCTGCAGGCGGTGACGAACTTCATCATCCTGCCGCTGACCTTCCTGTCGGGTACCTTCTATTCGGTGACGCAGCTCCCCGATTTCGCCCATGAGCTGACCAAATGGAACCCGGTCTTCTATCTGATCGACGGCTTCCGCTATGGCGTCACGGGCCATGCCGACGGCTCCATCGCCACGGGGATCGCGGTCGTCATCGGCATGAACCTCGTGCTCTGGACCGTCTGCCACATCCTGTTTCGCACGGGATACCGCCTGAAAGCCTGAATTGAGGAGAAAGGGGCGGGGCAGGACACGTCATGTGTCAGATTGACAGACTTGGTTCCTCGCCCTAATACTCCTGTGCTTCTCGAACTGCCGCCCCCTTCAGGCGGCATTTTCTATTGCGCACCGGTCATGGAACCGGCGGGGAGCCCCCGAAACGGGGTCGAAAAGGGTGTGATCGTCATGATCCTGAGCGGGAAACGACGAGGCTGACAGCGAGAGGGCCGGAGCGCGGGAGCGTTCGGGCCTTTGCAGGAAACTGCTGTCTCGCCGGTCTGTCGGAGCCCCTCCTGCCGCATGGAAAGCCCGCGGCATCTCCTCCGTCGTTCCACGAACAGCATCGCTCGGGAAATTTGTGAGAAGGACTGACTTCCGTGATTACGCCTGTTCTGCCGACCTATGCGCGGGCCGATCTTGAATTCGAACGGGGCGAAGGCCCCTGGCTTCTGACCGCGAAGGGCGAGCGCTATCTCGACTTCGGCGCCGGCATCGCCGTCAACGCTTTCGGCCACGCCCATCCGCGCCTCGTCGCCGCGCTGACGGAGCAGGCGCAGAAGGTCTGGCACACCTCCAACATCTACCGCATTCCCGGCCAGGAGCGGCTCGCCCGCAGGCTCGTGGACGCGACCTTCGCCGACACCGTCTTCTTCACCAATTCGGGCGCGGAAGCGCTGGAATGCGCGATCAAGATGGCGCGCAAATATCACGCGGCGGGCGGCGCGCCGGAGCGCTACGAACTCATCACCATGGAAGGCGCCTTCCACGGCCGCACGCTCGCGACCATCGCGGCCGGCGGTCAGGCGAAATATCTCGAAGGCTTCGGCCCGGCCATGCCCGGGTTCCCGCAGGTGCCCTTCGGCGACCTGAAGGCGCTTCAGGCCGCGATCGGTCCGGCGACGGCCGGCATCCTGATCGAGCCGATCCAGGGCGAAGGCGGCATTCGCGTCATCCCGAACGAAGACCTCCGGCGCATCCGCCAGATGTGCGACGAGGCCGGCATCCTTCTCGTGCTGGACGAGGTGCAGACGGGCATCGGCCGCACCGGCAAGCTCTTCGCGCATGAACTCGCCGGGATCACGCCGGACATCATGGGCGTTGCGAAGGCGCTGGGCGGCGGTTTCCCCGTCGGTGCCTGCCTCGCGACGGAAGCGGCCGCGCGCGGCATGGTCGCCGGCACACATGGCTCGACATTCGGCGGCAATCCGCTGGCGATGGCGGTGGCAAGCGCGGTGATGGACCTCGCGCTCGACGAGACCTTCCTTCCGCATGTGAACATGCTCGGCCTCAAGCTCCGGCAGAAGCTCGCCATGCTCGCCGACCAGTATCCCCGCGTGATCGAAAGCGTGCGCGGCGAAGGCCTGATGCTCGGCCTCAAGTGCCGGGTGCCGAACACCGATCTCGTGGCGGCATTGCGCGAGGAGAAGATGCTGACGGTGGGCGCGGGCGACAATGTGGTGCGCCTTCTGCCGCCGCTCAACATCGGGGAAGCGCATCTCGACGAGGCGATGGAAAAGCTCGGCCGTGCCTGCGCGAAGATCGATACGGGGCTCGGCAACGAAGCCGCGGCGGCGGGAGCGAAGTCATGAGCACGCGCCATTTTCTCGATCTCGACAACGTCACGCCCGCCGATATCCGGGCGATCCTCGAAAGCTCGAAAAAGCGCAAGGCCGCACGCGCCGGTCTCGGTCAGGCCGAGCCGGACGCGGACAAGCCGCTCAAGGGCAAGCTCCTCGCGATGCTCTTCGAAAAGCCGTCGACGCGGACGCGTGTTTCCTTCGACGTCGCGATGCGCCAGCTGGGGGGCGAAACGCTGCTGCTGAACGGCAACGACACGCAGCTCGGCCGAGGCGAAACCATCGCCGACACGGCCCGCGTTCTCTCGCGCTATGTCGACGCGATCATGATCCGCACCACCGACCACAAGCACCTGCTGGAGCTTGCGGAATATGCGAGCGTGCCCGTCATCAACGGCCTCACCGACCGCTCCCATCCCTGCCAGTTGATGGCGGACGTGATGACCTTCGAGGAGCACAAGGGGCCGATCAAGGGACGGCGCATCGCCTGGGTCGGCGACGGCAACAACATGGTGACGTCCTGGATACAGGCCGCCGCCCAGCTTGAATTCGAGCTGCGGCTTGCCTGTCCGCGCGAACTCGCACCGAGCGCGGACGCGATCTCCTGGGCGAAGTCCCGGAACGCGGACATCCTGCTCACGACCGATCCCTATGAAGCGGTGAAGGATGCCGATTGCGTCAATGCCGATACCTGGGTCTCGATGGGCGACAGCGAGGAAACGGCCTCGCGCCGTCACAACCTTCTCGCTCCCTATCAGGTGAACGAGCGCCTGATGGCGGCTGCGGGCAAGGAGGCGATCTTCATGCACTGCCTGCCCGCGCATCGAGGTGAGGAAGTGATTGCCGATGTGATCGACGGGCCGGCCTCGGTCGTTTTCGACGAGGCCGAGAACCGGCTTCACGCGCAAAAGGGCGTTCTCGCCTGGTGCTTCCAGTGAAACACGTAGAGCAGCATCGAGAGTTTCCGTGAGCAGTTCGGACGGCACCGGCATCGACGACCTCGTACAACCGTTCCAGATCGAGGATCTGGGCATTCGCGGCCGGATCGTTCGCCTGGGCCCGCTGGTCGACCGCGTGCTGACGAGCCACGCCTATCCCGAACCCGTCTCGCGACTCCTCGGCGAAGCGCTGGCGCTCACCGCCATGATCGGCTCCGCGCTGAAATTCGACGGCCGCTTTATCCTGCAGACGCAGAGCAACGGGCCGGTGAACATGATCGTCGCGGACTATGAGGCGCCGGGAAAACTGCGCGGCTATGCGATGATGAATTCGGAGCGGCTTGCCGAGGCGATCGGTGCGGGCCGCACCGGCCCGGCGGACCTGATGGGCGAAGGACATCTTGCGCTCACCATCGACCAGGGTCCGGACATGGAGCGCTATCAGGGTATCGTGGCGCTCCTTCCGGGCGGCCTCAGCCACAGCGCACACGAATATTTCGCGAATTCAGAACAGGTTGCGACGCGCATCCGCCTCGCGGCGGGCCCCTTCTATCACCGCGAAGCGACAGGGCCGGAAAAGAACTGGCGCGCGGGCGCCATCATGATCCAGCACATCGCGCGGGATGGCGGCCTCACCGGCTATCGCGAAGACCGGGACGAAAGCCCTTATACGGACGAAGAGGAAGCCTGGAACCGAGCCTCGATCCTGCTCGACACGGTGGAGGATCACGAACTCCTCGATCCCGACCTCGAACCGAACCGGCTGCTCTATCGCCTGTTTCACGAGGATGGCGTGCGCGCCTTCGATCCGGCGCCGGTGGAATTTTCCTGCCACTGTTCGCGCGAGCGCATGACCTCCGTACTGCGCTCCTTCGGCAGCCATGAAATAGACGAAATGGTGCAGGAGGGTGTCATCACCGTGACCTGCGAATTCTGCAGCGAGGTCTACATCTTCGAGCCCGCCGAATTGAAGGAAGGGCTGAACTGAACGAGGCCCTTGAAGTGAACCGTCCCGAACGCTCCGGCTCCTTTCTGCCACGCGCCCTCTGCCTGGCGCTGCTTCTTCCGTTTCTGGCGGCTTGCGCAGGCGATCCGCCGCCATCCACCCGACCGGCCTCCGTTTCCTTCGAGGCAAGGCCTGCATTGCGCATCGACATCGCAAACGTGACGACCGACAGCCGGTTCAATTCCTCCGGCCGCGAGCCTTATGTCGAGCATCTTCACAAGGTGACGCCTTCGACCATCGCGCGGGGCTGGGCGGACGCACGCCTCGTCGCGAGCGGTAATCGCGGCACGGCGGTGCTCACCGTTCTCGACGGCACGGTGACGCAGGAGCGGCTCGAAAAGAAAGGCGGCCTTACCGGCCTTTTCGGCGACCAGCTCGACACGCGGTTGAAGGCCCGCCTCAAGGCGCGGCTCGCCGTGGAGCGTCCGACGCCGGACGGCGGGTTGGGCACGTGGTCGGCGGAGGTCGACGTGACCGCCGAACGCACGGTTCTCGAAAGCGCAAGCCTCAACGAGCGCGATGCCGCCTATGCGGCGTTGATGCAGGCGCTGGCGGCGAAATTCGACACCGAGCTGACGGCGGAAGTGGAACTTAGCATGGAACCCGTATTACGGTAGCCCGATGCGGAAGCTTGGCGTAACAGGAGGTGAAGGGATGGTCTTCCAATTAGCCTATTTCAGCGCGGCGAAGCCGGGCGTGGGGGAGACGGATGTCCATGACATTCTGCGTACCTCGTCGGCCAACAACCGGCGCAATGGCTTGTCGGGTATGCTGATTTTGCGGGACGAAACATTCTTCCAGGTTCTGGAAGGAGAGAAGGCGAGCGTCGAAGAGACTTTTCAGCGCATCTCCCGCGACCTGCGGCACAGCGGACTTGTGCGTGTCGTCGAGACGGAACGCGAGGAACGCAGTTTCCCGAACTGGAGCACGGGCTTCGAAAAGTTCATGCATGCCGATGTGTCCACCGATATACCGTTCGATTCGACCGATCTTTCGTCGAACGAAGCGATCGAAAATCTGAAAAAGAAAGCACCTGAGCTCATCTCGTTTATGCGCTCTCTTTATACCCGGCGCGGCATGCGCGGGGCACCGCGCCTGGATTGAGACTTTCAACGGCTCGCGGCAAAAGACTCTAGATCGGCCGTCCCGACACGAAGTCGGCGAGGCGCCGCATGAAGGTCTCGCATTCGGCGATCTGCGAAAGTTCGATGAATTCGTCTGGCTTGTGTGCCTGCGCGATGTCACCGGGACCGCAGACGACGGTCGGAATATCCGCAAGCTGAAAGAGCCCGGCTTCCGTGTTGTAGGAAACGGCCTCCGCCGAGTTGCACTGCGCGAGCTTCATGACCAGCGTTTCGCCCGGATCGCCGTCAAGGGCGGCGAGCCCCGGCGATTGCGCGCGGGCTACCGTCTCGATCTTCGCGCCGGGGAAGATGGCGCGCATACGCGGCAGCACCTCCTCTTCCGCATAGGCGTTGAAGCGCGTGATGATCTCGGACGGATCGGCGTCCGGCAGCGAACGATATTCCCAGAGGAAAGAGCAGCTTTTTGGAATGATGTTGAGCGCCGTCCCGCCCCTTATGGTGCCGACATTGATCGTCGTATAGGGCGGGCTGAAGCGGCCCGATGCATCGCCGCGCTCGCGCATTTCCGCAGCGAGCGTCATCAGGAAGGAAATCAGTTCCACCGCATATTGAATGGCGCTGACGCCGAGATGCGTCTGGCTCGAATGGAATTCGAGGCCCGTCACTTTCGTGTTGTAGGACTGGATACCCTTGTGCGCGTTCACGACCTTCATGGATGAAGGCTCGCCGACGATGACGACCTGGGGGCGCGGCAGCTCGCGGATGATGCTTTCGATCATCGGGCGGACACCGAGGCAGCCGACTTCCTCGTCATAGGAAAGCGCGAGGTGGACCGGCACCTTCGGCCCGCCCTTCAGGAACTTCGGCACATAGGCGAGCGCGATGGCAATGAAGCTCTTCATGTCGCTCGTCCCGCGTCCGAAAAGCCTGCCGTCCTTCTCGACGATGCCGAAGGGGTCGCTCGACCAGTCCTGCCCTTCGACGGGAACGACATCCGTATGTCCGGAAAGCACGATACCGCCGGGCTCCGCTTCGTCCCCGAGCGTTGCGAAGAGATTGGCTTTGGTGCCGTCCTCGTTCATCACCCGCCGCGACGGGACGCCATGGCTTGCGAGATAGCTTTCGACGAATTCGATCAGCGCCAGATTGGAAAGATGGCTCGTCGTGTCGAAGGAGACGAGCTTCTCGATCATCTCCCGGGGCGTGAAGATTTGCGGCGAGGCCATGGGCACCGGTTTCCAGCATTAGAGGACGGCGATAGCGTGCGTCATCCTAAACCGGCACGGCGCGGGAAGCGAGACGTGCGAGGTTTCAGTGCAGCATCCGCATCGCATGCGGGCAATCGAGCGAGAAGGCGGGGATGTCGACCTCGAAGGTCTCGCCCGCATCGGTCTCCATCTCGTAGTTGCCGAACATGATGCCCGACGGAGCGCCGAGCGGTGTGCCGCTCGTATATTCGAAGGTTTCGCCGGGCTTGAGCACCGGCTGTTCGCCGACAACGCCGGGCCCGCGCACTTCATGCACATGCCCGCAAGCATCCGTGATCTTCCAGTAGCGCGCGCGCAGCTTCACCGTTTCACGTCCGCGATTCTCGATCGTGACGTGATACGCCCAGACGTAATAGTCCTGCTCGGGTTCGGACTGGTCCTCGAGATAGGTCGGCTCGACCAGAATATTGATGGACCGGGTCATGGCGCTGTACATCGGGCGATCCTTGCACGAAGACGTCTGTGAATGCGGGACCCGGCTTTCTGGCCGCGTCCTGCAAGGGATATGTACCGCATCGCACTTTCCGGCAAGTTGCCGAAAAGCCTTTCCCCCGCAGGATTAAAACCTTAGCGGATACACTCTAACTTCCTGTTAATGGCGGCGATTTTGAGGCGCAGGGTTAACGCTTTACGCCAGCGCCCTCTCCATGTCCTCGATCAGGTCGGCGGAGTCTTCGAGCCCGACCGACAGCCGCACCAGGCCCTCGTTGATGCCGAGCTCCTCGCGCACGTCTTGTGTGAGCCGTTGATGGGTGGTTGTTGCGGGATGCGTGATGAGGCTCTTCGAGTCGCCCAGATTGTTCGAAATCTTGACGACCTGCAGCGCATTGGCAAAACGGAAGGCGCCGGCCTTTCCGCCCTTCACCTCGAAGGCGACGATGTTGCCGCCGGCCTCCATCTGCCTCTTCGCGAGATTATGCTGCGGATGGCTCGGCAACCCCGGATAGAAGACGCGCTCGATCCCCTTGTGTCCTTCGAGGAACCGCGCCACGGCCTCGGCGTTTCGGGCATGTTCCCGCACACGCAGGTCGAGCGTCTCGAGGCTCTTGAGCATCACCCAGGCGTTGAACGGGCTGAGGCTCGGACCTGTCTGGCGCAGGAAATTCGCCAGATGGTCGGTAATGAACTGCTGGTCGGCCAGCACGACGCCGCCGAGGCAGCGGCCCTGGCCGTCGATATGTTTCGTCGCCGAATAGACGACGACATCCGCGCCGAGCTCCATCGGCCGCTGCAGGGCCGGTGTCGCGAAGACATTGTCGATGACGAGTTTTGCGCCCGCCGCATGCGCGATATCGGCGACCGCCCTGATGTCGATGATCTCGAGCGTCGGGTTCGACGGCGTTTCGAGAAACAGCACCTTGGTGTTCGGCCGCACGGCCTTCTTCCAGGCGTCGATGTCGCGCCCGTCGACAAGCGTCGAGGTCACGCCGAAGCGCGGCAGCAGGTCTTCCACGATGTAGCGGCACGAGCCGAAAAGGGCGCGCGACGAGAGCACATGGTCGCCGGCTTTGAGATAGCAGAGCAGGGCGGAGGTCACGGCCGCCATGCCGGTCGCGGTCGCGCGGGCGTCTTCCGCCCCTTCGAGTGCCGCCATGCGCTCCTCGAACATGCGCACCGTCGGATTGGAGAAGCGGCTGTAGACGAAGCCCGGCTCCTCGTTCTTGAAGCGCCGCTCGGCAGCCTCCATGGAGTCGTAGACATAGCCAGACGTGAGGAACAGGGCCTCGCTGGTTTCGCCGAAAGGCGTGCGGTTCGTGCCGCCATGAACGGCCTCAGTGCGGGGCCGAAGCGTCCGGCCGTCTCGTGTCGTCTTGCTCATCCGGGCTACCCCATAAAAAAACCCCGACCGTATGGGATCGGGGCTCGCGTCCCGACCTTTTTAGCGAGTTGTTTAACGTGGCCGCAAGCCGGTCGGCTCAAATCACCACGGGATCGGGCGCATTTAAGGGGGAGGGGGCACCCCCGTCAAGGCTCGATTACGCGAGCCGGCCTTCCGGGCTTTCCCCGTCCTGCCGCGGCAACTATAAACGAGGCTTGAAAAGACGAGGCGGGCAAGGCCCGCCGCCCCGAGGGATTTCATGACAAAAGCGGCGGACGATCTCTTTCCCCATCACAACGACGAGCCCCGCCGCGTCGGCCCCGGCCAGTTGCACACGACGGGCATTCTGCCGTCGCACGGCATTGCGACGCTGATCCGCGAAAAGGAAATCTGGGGCGGTCACGAAATCGACCCGAGCCAGCTCCAGCCCGCAAGCCTCGATCTCCGGCTGGGGGCCACCGCCTACCGTCTGCGCGCCTCCTTTCTGCCGGGCCCGGAATGCGGCGTGATGGAGCGCGTCGAGGAGCTGATGCTCCACAAGATCGACCTGAGCGAAGGCGCCGTGCTCGAAACGGGCTGCGTCTATCTCGTGCCGCTCGTCGAGGCGCTTGCGCTTTCGGAGCGGACCTCGGCCTCGGCGAACCCGAAGAGCTCGACCGGACGCCTCGATGTCTTCACGCGCCTCATCACCGATTTCTGTAACGAGTTCGATCAGGTGGCGGCCGGTTACAAGGGGCATCTCTATCTGGAAATCAGCCCGCGCACCTTCCCGATCCTCGTGCGCCCCGGTTCGCGTCTCGCGCAGATCAGGTTTCGCCGCGGCACGCACACCTGCACCGACGCGGAGATGAAGCGGCTCCATGAGGAATTGCGGCTCGTCGACGGCGAGGCCGATATCGACGGCGGCATCGCCCTCACGGTCAATCTGCGGACGGAGGCGGAGGACGAGATTGTCGGCTACCGCGCGAAGCGGCACTCCGGCGTCATCGACGTCGACAAAGTGAAAGCCTACGACGTGCGCGACTTCTGGGACCCGGTGCATGTACGCCCTGGCAAGGGGCTTATTCTCGACCCGGACGAATTCTATATCCTCGCCTCCGCCGAGGCGCTGCACATTCCGGCGACTCATGCGGGCGAGATGGTGCCCTACAATCCGCTGGTCGGCGAATTCCGCGTCCATTACGCAGGCTTCTTCGATCCGGGCTTTGGCGCGCGCGAGGCCGGCGGCGCGGGCAGCCGCATCGTTCTCGAAGTACGCTCGCACGACGTGCCCTTCATTCTCGAGCACGGCCAGATCATCGGCCGCTTCGTGCTCGAACGCCTGACGGACCGGCCCTCCGTTCTATATGGATCGGGGCTCGGCTCGAACTACCAGCGCCAGGGTCTCAAGCTCTCCAAGCACTTCCGCACGGGTTGAAGGGCGGCATCGTTCAGCCATGCGCGCTTTCTCCCGCCTCGCTCTCGCCTTTCTCGTGCTCGCCGCCTGCGACACGGCCGGCCGTGTCATCGTCTGGGGGCTCGCGCTGCCCGTGCCCGGCACGGTCGTAGGCATTCTCATCCTGCTTGCCGCCATCGTGGCGCTGCGGCGCGTGCCGGAGCCGCTGAAAGAGATGGCGGAATTCCTGCTCGCCCATCTCAATTTCTTCTACATTCCTGCGGGAGTCGGCGTGATGGCCTATGCGGCGCTTCTCGCCGACGACCTTTGGCCGATCCTCATCGCGCTTTTCGCGAGCACCTTCCTTGCGATGTTCGCGGCCGGACTTGCCTTTCAGGTCGTTGCACGGTTCACCGGCGGCAAGGGCGACGGCGCATGAGTGATATCGGCATCAAGCTGATTTATTGGGACAGGGTTCTGGAGGCGGGCTTCTGGATCCTGCTGACCCTCTTCTTCTATTACCTCGCGCTTCGCATCCAGCGTGCGCTCGGCGGTACGCCGCTTGCCAATCCGGTTCTTCTCGCATCGGCACCGATCATCGCCCTGCTTTCGGCGGCGGACATCTGGGTCGGTGACTATCAGATGGGCGGTCAGGCGCTCATCTGGCTGCTGGGGCCGGCAACAGTCGGGCTCGCGGTGCCGCTCTATCGCAATTTCGCGCGCGTGCGGTCGGCGCTGGTTCCGATGGCTGTTTCGCTCGTCGCGGGGTCGGTGGTCGCGGTGCTCTCCGCGGTGATCATCGGCGATGCGATGGGCGCAAGCCTCGAAACGGTGCGCTCGCTGGCGCCGAAATCCGTGACGACGCCGATCGCCATGGGGATCGCGGAGGAGATCGGCGGTTATGCCTCGCTCACCGCGGCCTTCGTCATCATCACCGGCATCATCGGGGCGGTCTTCGGTGCGATGTTTTTCAATTTCTGCCGCATAAGCGATGCGCGCGCTCGCGGCTTCGCGATGGGCATCGCCGCCCATGGCATCGGCACCGCGCGCGCCTTTCAGGAAGATGAGGTGTCGGGAACCTTCTCCGGCGTGGCGATGGCCTTGAACGGCATCGTGACAGCGCTCGTCCTGCCCTTGCTCTGGCTTGCCTTCGCAGGCTGAGAAGGAGAATTGCGCGACCGGAGGGGGGTGGGGGGAGAAAGCCGGCCGCGCAATCCGGACGGAAACTCAAAGGTGGTTCGGGTTTCCGTCGTAGATCTGGAATTCGACTTCGCTGACACCCTTTTCGCTATAGCGGTGCAAGGTGCCCTTGCTGTCGATGGTGTAATCGAAGCAGCCACTGTCGCGGCCCGAGCCGAGGAGGATGCAGAACTTGCCGTCCTTGACCTCCCAATGCCCGTTGTATTTCGACCAGTTGCCCGCCATGCGGCAGGCGCGCTCAGCGCCATGGATGAGGCCTTCCTCATCGTAGTACTCGCGGAAATCGTTGCGGCCCACGCCGCATTCGCGGTAACGGCCTTCGATGGTGTTGCCAACCACGACTTTCGCCACCTCTTCGCCCGTCATGTAGACCTGGGCGAAGGCGGAACCGGCCAGCATGCTTGCCAGGATGCAACCGGCCATCAGAAACGACGTCGATTTCATGTCTTGTCTCCTCGCTACGGGACGGGAGGAACATTCATTCCGTCTAGGCGAGAAGACTTGCACCGCAAGGCGCAAGATTCATTGACTGAAGTCAATAATCGGGAAAGCGGCGTTCTGCCGCACTCAGCCCATCAGGCCGAGCAGCTTGCACCGCCGAGGACGCAGAATTTCGCGCAATGCGGGTGGTTGAGTTTTACCGGCGAGAGGCTCTCGCGGAGCGTCTGTCCCATTTCGAACTGCGGATCGTCCGGCAGCAGCGTGCAAGCGACCAGGACAGGCGCCGCCGCGCCTTTCCGCTTCACGGCCATGCGGCTCGTTGCGCACATCATGTCGTCAGGATTCTTGTGCAGGATGTCCCAGCACGCCGTCGTGATTTCCGGCACCTCTGCCCGTTCGTCCATCTCGGGAAAGAGGAGAAGCGCGGAAGGGTCGTCCGCATCGAGCGCGATCCCCTCGCGGGCGAGGAAGACGGCATAGCCCGCACGCTCGTCGGCTTCGGTTTCGCCGGAGATCGTGCGCCCGGCAATGGCGAGCGAAAATCCGTTGGCGGCGAGCCAGCGCAATCCTTCGACCGCCTTCGCGAAGCTGCCCTTCCCGCGCTCGGCGTCGTGCAGCGCCTCGGTGTGATGGTCGACGCTCACCCGGAGTTTCAGCGCGTCGCCGAACCTTTCGCGAAGCGAGACGAGGCCCTGCTTCACTTTCGGCCTCATCATCGGCTGCATCGCATTGGTGAGGATGAGCGTGTCGTGCCCGCGCGCCAGCGCATCTTCCATCATGGCCAGCATGTCCGGGTTCATGAAAGGCTCGCCGCCGGTGAAGCCGATCTCCGGCAAGGATTGCCCACTCTCCGCCGCAATCGCCGCGGCTTCGTCGAAGAGCCGCGCCGCATCCGCAGCGGTGAAATAGACGAGCCGGTCTTCCGTTGGACTTGAATGGATATAGCAGTTGACGCACTCGATGTTGCAGAGCGTGCCCGTGTTGATCCACAGCGTCTCGATCCGCCGGAAGGTGACGGAGGCGCGCGCCTCGCCCTTGGCGGTAATGTCCGGATGATTGAATTTGATCGGTGTTGCGTCGTTCATGGGGAAAAGCTAGCACCGCCGCTGGCCTTGGCCATTCACAAATCCGGGAGGATCGGTAGTCTTTCCGCGAGCAAAGGGGGCGGCAATGCAGCACGAATTGGGCGAGGGCGATCTTCTGGACGCGGAGGGACGCCTCGCCGAGGCGGGCTGGGCACGGCGCGAGGTCCGGCGCTATAGCCGCGCCGCGATCGGCGCGCCCTGGTACCGCATCAAGGAATGGGACTATTACTGCGTGCTGGCGGGCCGCTACGGCCTGTCCTGCGTCGTCGCCGACAATGGTTACATGGGGCTCCTCGGCGCCACCTGGTTCGACTTTGAAGAACCGCGGGCGACGGAGGAAAGCATCGTCACCCTGCTGCCGCGCGGGCGCATGAAGCTGCCGGAAAGCGCCGATAGCGGCGACATTCTCCAGCAACACCCGAAAATCGGCCTCGCTTTCCGCCACGAGCGGGGCGGGCGCCGCCTCACCGTCGATTGTCCGGGGTTCGGCAAGGGGCGCGGCCTCAAGGCGGAACTCTTTCTCAGTCAGCCGCCGATGGACCGTATGGTGATCGCGACGCCCTTCGCCGGCGCGCCGCACGCCTTCTATTACAACCAGAAGATCAACTGCATGCCCGCCACCGGCAGCGTCTCGGTCGGCGGCGAGCATTTCGCCTTCGAGCCTTCCTCCGCTTTCGGCGTTCTCGACTGGGGGCGCGGCGTCTGGACCTACGACAATGTCTGGTACTGGGGATCGGCCTCGGGCATGGCGGAAGGAAAACCCTTCGGCTTCAACATCGGCTATGGCTTTGGCGACACCTCCGCCGCCTCCGAGAACATGATCTTCTTCGACGGCAAGGCGCATAAGTTCGACCAGGTGACCTTCCACATCCCGCCGGACACTTTCGATGGTGCGCCCTGGTCCTTCACCAGCAATGACGGCCGCTTCGAAATGCGTTTCGAGCCCATTGTCGACCGTCACAGCGCGGTGAACCTGAAGCTGCTGCGCTCGATCCAGCATCAGGTTTTCGGGCGTTTTTCGGGCGTGGCCGTGCTCGACGATGGCCGCCGGATCGAGGTGAAGGAGCTTCTCGGCTTCGCGGAGGAGGTCCGCAACCGCTGGTAACCTCTTGCGAAAATTCCGCCGAAAACGTAACTAGTCGGGACCGGGCGGGTGTAGCTCAATGGTAGAGCAGAAGCTTCCCAAGCTTACGACGAGGGTTCGATTCCCTTCACCCGCTCCAGTTCCCCGGCCCTGTGGCCCTCCCAAATATTTGACATTAAGAGTGTCATTATATACTCGATCCCAAGGTCGAAACGGGCAGGGAGGAACGAACCGTGAAGGCGCTCATCAGCCGTAACCTGTCCGCGCTTCTGACGAGCCGGGGCTTGCGCAACACGCGCCGCGCGCTCCATGCGCTCAGGCGGCGCCTCGGCGGCGGAAAGCCGGCCGTTCACTACTTCCATCAGGCTGACGACCCCTACAGTCACCTTGCCGTGCAGATGCTGGCGCCGCTTGCCGAACGCTACGGCGTCTCCATCGACGTTTCGCTTGCTACCCCGCCAGACGAAGCGGCGGCTCCCGAATACGGCAAGCTGAAAGAGTATGCCTTGCGCGATGCGACGCGCGTCGCGCACGAATATGGCGTCGAGTTTCCCGCCGATGCAGCACGCCCGGAAGAGCGCGAAATCGCGCGCGTGAATGCGCTGCTCGCTTCCGCACTGCGCAAGGGCAAGTTCGCGGACCTGGCGGTGGAAGCGGGCCACGCCCTCTTCGCGCGTGACGCCGCCGCCATCGACCGCCTCGTCGAGAGGCATGGTGTCGCCTCGGCGCGGGAAACGCAGCGCGCCCTGAAGAGCGGCACAGCGAAGCGCCGGAAACTCGGACACTACTTGAGTGCGATGTTCTGGTTCGAAGGCGAATGGTATTGGGGGCTTGATCGGCTGAACCACCTGGAGGAGCGCCTTGCCGGGATGGGATTAGACAAGGCGCCCGTGGGTACGTCGCCGCTTGCTCCTTATCGTGACCTGAAGTTCGGCCCCGTGCCGGAGAGCGCGCATCGCCCGGTCATCGATTTCTGGTTCTCCTTCCGCAGTCCTTATTCATGGATCGCGGTGCCGCGCATGCTGAAGCTCGCGCATCACTACGGCGCCGAACTCCGGCTGCGCTTCATTCTGCCGATGGTCATGCGCGGCCTGCCCGTGCCCCGCACCAAGCGCTTCTACATCGTCCTCGATACGAAGCGCGAGGCGGATCGCGCCGGCCTGCCCTTCGGCCGCATGGTCGATTCGGTGGGCAGCGGTGCGGCGCGCGCACTCGCCGTCATCCACCATGCTATTCCTCTCGGTCGGGGCGAGGCCCTTGCCGAACTCGGCTGCCGCGCCGTCTTCGCCGACGGTATCGACATCGCGAGCGACGAAGGACTCTTCGACGTGGCGAAGCGCGCGGGACTTTCCGCCAGCGTGGTTAAGGAAGCGCTTGCGGATGACAGCTGGCAACAGGTGGTCGAGGAAAACCGCAAGGCGCTCTTCGATGCGGGCCTCTGGGGCGCGCCCACCTTCCGTGTCGACGGTATGCCCGCTCATTGGGGCCAGGACAGGTTCTGGGCGCTCGAGCAGGACATTCTCGACGTCATGAAGGCGAACCGCTGACGCATGGCCCAAACGGGTCATGCGGGCATTTCTCCCGTTAAGGCAGTCTTCACGCCTGACGACGATCCTTGTTCGACGGAACCGGGAAACGGACCCAGGAGGGGAGAATGCCGGGCTTTCAACATGGTGTCTTTCAACATAGCGTCCTTCGACACGGTGTCCTTCGACACGCCGCCGCGGGCCTCTTGGGCCTCCTGCTCGGTACATTTGCCTTCTTCGTCATAGCGGCAGGCGCGATTCTCGCCTGAACGGGCGCGCGAGAGCTAGCGCAGCGGCATCGCGGGCAAGCCGCCCTGCATCATTCCGGGCAGGCCTGCCGGCATGGTCATCGGCGTCACGCCGTCGGGTAACCGAAAGAGAGAGGCGTCCTGCGGCCCGCGCTTCAGGTCCTTCAGCACCATCGAGAAGGCACCCTGCGATCCCTCGCCCTCAGCCTTCACCGGAATCCCGTCATCGGTGATCCACACCATCGTCTCGGTATTGCCGTTCTTCGGGGTTGGCGGAATGCGATAGCGTGTTGTCTCCTCGCCATCGACGATTTCTGTCCCGGCCTCTTCCGCTTCGATGCCCGTGAAAACGTCGCTGACGCCGTACTTCTCCGCGTCGGCCGTGTTCATCGTCATCACCATGTTCATGTCCGGCATGTAGAGAAAGGCGCGGCCCGCGTCGTGCTGCAGGATGGAAACCTGGCGCATGCCCTGCACCGACATTTCCCACCGTTCGTTCCGGCCCTGCGAATAGACTTTACCGGAAATTTCGTTGCCACCGGTTTTCACGATGCGCGTCGCGCTATATCCGGTTTCCGGCGGCATCAGCACGGCTGAACGGGCCGGCAATGCAGAAGCGGCGCAGATGAAAAGCGCCGCAAAAAGGACCATGCGCATGAATTCTCTCCCTGCTTCGGCCCCCAACCGAACGCAGTGAGCCTAACCCGGCAGCGCTTCGGGGGGAACAGGTCACGCCATGCATGCTTGGCCCCCGGCACCAGCTGTGCAATGCTGCCCGCGAAATCACATAACCACAGTCGGAAGCGCGGCGATCTCCTTCGCCGTCAATGCGTCTTTTTTGTGCGCAAATTATCGAAGGGAGACCGCGTATGGCGGATACGGAAGAGAAACGGCCCCGTTTCTTTCAAGCGAACGTGCCCGTCTTTGTGGGTTCCGCAGTGCTGATTTTCACGGCACTTCTCCTCGTTGTTCACGATCCCGACGACGCTTCCATCGTTTTTGCCGCTGTCCAGTCGTGGATCGTCCACGAGATGGGCTGGTTCTATGTTGCGGCGGTGGCGACATTTCTTGTCTTCGCCATCGGTATCGCGGCGAGTTCCATGGGCGCGATCAAGCTCGGGCCCGATGACTCCGAGCCCGACTTCTCGACGGCCTCCTGGTTCGCCATGCTGTTCAGCGCCGGCATGGGCATCGGCATCATGTTCTACGGGGTGGCGGAGCCCGTGCTCCATTTCGCCTCGCCGCCCGTCGGCGAGGGCGGCACGGTGGAAGCCGCGCGCAACGCCATGCAGCTTTCCTTCTTCCATTGGGGGCTCCATGCCTGGGCGATCTATGCCGTCATGGGGCTGGCGCTCGCCTACTTCTCCTTTCGGCAGGGCCTGCCGCTCACCGTTCGCTCCGCGCTCTATCCGCTGATCGGCGAGCGCATCTACGGGCCGATCGGTCACCTGGTCGACATCTTCGCCGTCTTCGGCACCATGTTCGGCGTCGCAACCTCGCTCGGCCTCGGCGTCATGCAGGTAAATGCCGGCCTCAACTATCTCTTCGGCATCGAACCCGACATCTCCGTGCAACTCATGCTCATCGCAGGCATCACATTGCTGGCGACGGCCTCCGTCGTTTCCGGCATCAATGCGGGCATTCGCCGTCTCTCGGAGCTCAATCTCGGGCTCGCGATCGCACTCATGCTCTTCGTGCTTGCCGTCGGGCCGACGGTCTTCCTGCTTCAGGCGGCTATGCAGAATACCGGCGCCTATCTCAGCGACCTCGTCGGCAAGACCTTCACGCTCTATGCCTATCAGCCGAACGAATGGATCGGCGGCTGGACGCTTTTCTACTGGGGCTGGTGGATTTCCTGGTCGCCCTTTGTCGGCATGTTCATCGCGCGCATCTCGCGCGGCCGCACCATTCGCGAATTCATCATCGGCGTTCTGCTCGTCCCCTCCGGTTTCACCTTTCTCTGGTTCACCGTTTTCGGCAACACGGCGCTTGCCATGCAACTCGACGGATCGGCGCAAATGGTCGACGCCGTGCAGGCGGATGTCGCCGTCGCGCTCTTCCAGTTTCTCGGACATCTGCCGTTCGCCGGCATATCCATGACGATCGCGACGCTCCTCGTCGTGACCTTCTTCGTCACATCGTCGGACTCCGGAAGCCTCGTCATCGACATCATCACGTCGGGCGGCGAACCGGAGCCGCCGGTCTGGCAGCGCGTCTTCTGGGCGGTGACGGAAGGCGTCGTCGCGGCGGTGCTCCTCCTCGCGGGTGGTCTCGCCGCGCTGCAGACGGGTGCGATCGCCAGCGGATTTCCGCTCGCGGCAATCCTCCTCGTCGTCTGCTACGGCCTCTTCACGGCGCTTCGGCACGAAACGCATCGCCAGCAAAGTCTGCAGGCGGCGCCGGGCCTGGCCATGGGCCACCCGCCCGTCCCGTGGAAGCACAGGCTCGCCGTTCTGTTGCATCAGCCCACGCGCGAGCGCGCCGTCGCCTTCCTGCGCGACACGGTGGTGCCCGCGTTGAAGGAGGTGGCGGAGGAAATTCGCGGCCGGGGCATGTCGGCGGAAGTCGAGGTTGCCGAGCGCGATGCCCGCATCGTCGTCACGCATGGCGAAGACGTCTTCGTCTACGGCGTGACGCTGCGCAGCGTTCCCGTGCCGAGCTTCGCTGTCACGGCGCTTGAAGGCGAGCGTGAGGGCCCGGATCGCACATGGCGCGCCGAAGTGGCGTTGCGCGAGGGCGGTCAACGCTACGACATCATGGGTTTCGGCAAGGAACAGGTGATCGCGGACCTTCTCGGCCAGTACGAGCGGCACATGCATTATCTGAACATGCACGCGGCAGGCTAGCGAGAGAATGATGCGGTGAGGGGGCGCCTCAGCTATAAGGGCGGATCGGCTTTCCGAGACAGCGAGATCAAATGAGTCCCTCTCTCTATACGCTCATCGAGGCGTCCCTTCCGCAGGACCGCACGCGCACGGTAATCGAGGCGCCCGACCGCTCGCGCGGCCCGCGCATCTGGTCCTTCGACGACCTGCTGGCGACGGTATCGCGCTATGCGGCTCTGTTTGTGCGGCTCGGGCTTGCGCGCGGAGACCGCATCGCGCTTCAGGTCGAGAAGTCGCCTGAGGCGCTTGCCGTCTATCTCGCCTGTCTGCGCGGCGGCTTTGTTTTCCTGCCGATGAACATGGCTTACCGCGCCGACGAGGTCGATTATCTCGTCGGCAACGCCGAACCCTCGCTCGTGATTTGCGATCCGTCCGTCGAGACCTCCCTGCGGGAAATATGCGCGCGCCGTGGGACACCTCATCTCCTCACACTCGACTGGGAAGCAGGTGGAAGCTTTGTCGACGCCGCCGCAGGCTTGGCGGAATGCGATGAGCCCGTTGCCTGCGGCGCCGACGACCTTGCGGCGATCCTCTACACTTCAGGAACGACAGGCAAACCGAAAGGGGCAATGCTCACGCATGGCAACCTTGCCGCAAACGGTATCGCCCTTCGCGATGCATGGCGCTTCACCGAGGCGGACGTCCTGCTTCATGCGCTTCCCATCTTTCACGCTCACGGCCTCTTCGTTGCCTGCCACTGCGCGCTGCTTTCGGGCGCGAAGATGATCTGGCTGCGGAAATTCGACCGCGAGGACGTGATCCGCGAACTTCCCCGCGCCACGACCTTCATGGGCGTGCCGACCTTCTACACGCGGCTTCTTTCGGGGGACGATTTCTGCCGCGAGCCCGTGGCTCACATGCGGCTCTTCACGTCGGGCTCCGCGCCGCTCCTTGCCGAGACCTTCGAGGAGTTCCGCGCGCGCACCGGGCACGCCATCCTTGAGCGCTATGGCATGACGGAAACCGGCATGAATGCGTCGAACCCCTATGACGGCGAACGCCGGCCGGGAACGGTGGGCTTTCCCTTGCCGGGCGTCGAACTGCGCGTCATGAGCGACGAAGGCGCGCCGCTCGCCGCCGGCGAGGTCGGCGGTCTTCAGGTGCGCGGCGCCAATGTCTTCCGCGGCTACTGGCGGATGCCCGAAAAGTCGGCCGAGGAGTTCACGGAGGACGGCTGGTTCAGGACGGGCGATGTCGCCATGATCGACGCGGACGGTTATGTCCATCTCGTCGGTCGCGCGAAGGACCTCATCATTTCCGGCGGCTTCAATGTCTATCCGAAGGAAATCGAGGAACTCATCGACGACATGCCCGAAGTGCTCGAGTCGGCGGTCGTCGGCGTGCCCCATGCCGATTTCGGCGAAGCGGGTGCGGCCGTCGTCGTTCTGCGTCATGGCTTCCTGCTCGACGAGGCAACGCTCATCGCACGCCTGAAGGACAAGGTCGCGAACTACAAGGTGCCGAAGCGCGCGTTCTTCGTCGAAAGCCTGCCCCGCAACACCATGGGCAAGGTTCAGAAGAATCTGTTGAGGGAAACCTGGCGCGGCGCCTGCGAGGGTGGCTGAGGCGTCAGCCTCGACGGTCGCTTTCGCGGCGCTTGACCGGCGCCCCGTCATCGCGCCGCCTGCGGCGGTCGGGACCGGTGAAATCCGCCGAGCGGACGAGGGCGCGCGGTCGCATGAGCACGGCGTCGATCCGGTCGATCAGCTGCTGCGCGGAGAAGGGCTTGGAGAGGATTTCCGTGACACCGGCATCCCGCGCTTCGATGATCGAGCCTTGCTCCCGCCGTGTCGTCATGTAGATCACGGGAATTTCGTTGAGCTTGCTTTGCTCGGCCATGCGAACCGAACGCACGGCCGCAAGCCCGTCCAGCGGCGGCTCCAGATCGCCCATGATCGCGATGTCGATGCCGTTGATGAGCAGTGCGCCCAGTGCATCCTCGCAAGTGCGCACACCCACGATTTTCTTCACGCCGAGGCCGCTCAGGATGCTGCGCAGCATGTTCGCCATGTAGGCGGAGTCCTCGACGATCAGGACATTGAGCTTCGCATAGGCCTTTGGACCGGCGCCCGCGCTTTTCCTTCCCGTTCCCTGCGACATGGACGTCCCCCCGAGCCTTTCCTGCGGATTTGGCTCACTATCCGCCAGAAGTCTTTAGCGAATGGTTAGTGGACTGGATGGCGAAGAGGATTTTCCGTCGCCGTCGTGCCCATCAGCCGGCCATCGACCATCCGGCTGATGCCATGCTCGGTTTTTTCCCAATGGAAAGGACGGGTAACGAACTGCCACAGGGCCTTGTAGGCGGCCCCGGAGATAAGCAGCCAATAGGCCGGCATCATCAGCGTCTGCCCCAGAAGCGGCAGCAGCCCTCTCGCCGAAACGGCGGCCATGCCCGCGGCGATCGAGAGCGAATAGCCGGAAACGAGCACGAGGATGTTGAAGAGGGCGAGGCCCGCCCCGTCGGAAAAATCGCCGGGCACTCCCCGTTTTGCCAGCGCGATCCCCGCAACCGCGTAGAACAGCGGATGGACGAGGCTCGAAAGCGTGAAACCGCCGATCAGAAGCTGGAATCCCGCAAATCCCCTGAGCCCGAGGGCACGATAGAGCTTTACCGGGTGGCGCATGCGCACGAGATAGGTCTGCATCCAGCCTTTGATCCAGCGCGAGCGCTGCCGCACCCAGTTCGGCAACTGGCAATTCGCCTCCTCCTGCGTGGTCGAGCGGATGATGCTGCAGCGGTAGCCGAGCAGCGCAAGCCGAAGGCCGAGATCGGCGTCCTCCGTCACGTTGTTCGGGTCCCAGGCGCCTGCCTCCCGCAGCACCGATGTGCGGAAATGGGTCGACGTACCGCCGAGCGGGATCGGCATGCCAAGCCGCACCATCGTCGGCAGCAGCAGGTCGAAAAAGGCCGCGTATTCGATGGCGAACTGGCGCGTGAGCCAGTTCTCGTTCCAGTTGTAGTAGTTGAGCTGGGCCTGCACGCAGGCAAGCTTGCCGTCGCCCGCCGTAAATGCCGCCACCGCCTTGCGCAGTTGCAGCGGCTCCGGCGAGTCTTCCGCATCGTAGATGACGAGATAGTCTCCCCGTGCGAAAGGAAGGGCGAAATTGCACGCCTTCGGCTTGGTGCGCGGCAGGTTGTCCGGCACGACGATGAACTCGAAATGGTCGGGAAGCTTCAAGGCTTTCGCCGCTTGGAGCGTTTCCGGATCGCTCTCCTCGAAGATCAGCTTGATGTCGAGCTTCGATGCCGGATAGTCGATCTCGCACAGCGCCCGCGCGAGGATCGGCAGAACGCGTGCCTCGCGAAAGAGCGGCACCATTACCGTGTAGACGGGGAGTTCCGTGTCCGGTGGCGTTCCATAATTGGCGTAGGCCGTCTCTTCCTTGCTGGGAGGTGAGGTCAGGCCGACAAAGATCGAGATATAGCGCAGCGTGGCAAGCGCTATGAAGACGAGGCCGAGCCCGATATTTGCGGCGGTCAGGATCGTGGACGCAAGGAAAGGCAGGGCGCCGAGAACGAGGATGGAGAAAACCGCGAGTATGCGAACCTGCACCGGCGTCAGGCGCCTCGCCGCAGAACTCTCCGGCATTCGCCGCATCAGGTCGAAGGTTGCGCGGTCCGTCAGCGTAGCGGCAAAATCTCTCGTCAACGTCTGGCGCAGGTCGCGTTGCGAGGTCACGAACACAGGCAGATGGCGGCCCTCCCGCTCGGCAATCGCCGCCCTTGCCGCGTCCGGATTGCTCGCCACATAGACCGTTTCTCTCGCCCGCCGCCGCCAGGGCAGGCATCCTTCGTCCAGATAGAAATTGAGCGCCGCCGGGTCGGCAAGCGACGGATCGGGCGGCTCCAGCTCCAGGTCGACGACCGGCACTCCGCGCTGGCGCCCGTAAAGCCTCGCCACATCGGCGGCGCGCATCGCACCCGTGCTCACCAGAACCGTGCCGAGCGGGCTCCCCCAGCGCCTTTGCCGGTCGAGCGCGGCGGCAAGCATGTCTTCGTGCAGGAGACCGGCGGCAACCGCCATCTCGCCGAATAGCGGGCGGTCGGTCCGCTTGCGGCGTGCATTTGCCCGGTTGGGCGGAAAAGCCTTGTTTTGCGCTTCCAGTAAAGGGAGCGTCTTTATTGTTTCGCGATCCAATCCCGGCCCCCCTCGTTCCGTCTCGATTGATCGATCGAGCACGGAAATGCCGTTCTACAAATAAAGACTAGAAAAACGGGGCGTTAAGCTTAATAGACCTAAAGGCCCAGAGGAGGCGCAAAGACGAGGCACAAAGCTTGCTGGTTCCGGCGGTGCGCACTGGCTTTCCCCCGCCCAGCCGGGACCGGGGGCTGAGCTTGTGCCATAATGAAACGTCCGCTCCGATGTGTGGCGTGGGCGGCATCAAGCGGGCAGGGCCGATGCGGTTTCTTCTTTATGCGAATCTGATAGCGATCGTCCTGCTTGCGGGTTCGCTGGCGCGCCTCTACGAGGGCGAGCCTTTGCCCTGGCGCGCGCAGCGTCATGAGACGGTAGTCATCCCGGCACCCCCCAAAGAGGACGTGGCCGCCGTTCCGTCCGGATCGTCTTCGCCTCTCACGATCGAACGGATCATGGCGCTGCAGCTTCCGCTGCCCAATCCGGCGCGATCGCCATCGGAGCCCGACCGCGCGCCCGAAGCAACATTGGAACGCGACATCGTCATTCTGACGGAAGGCGCCTATCCGCCCTTCAACTACCGGGATGAAAGCGGTGCGCTGGCGGGTTTCGACGTCGAGCTCGCACAAGCCCTGTGCGTCCGCATCCGGACGAAATGCGAGTTCGTGGCAAAGTCCTGGGGCGATCTCCTGCCGTCGCTCAGGCAGGGCGAGGGCGACGCGGTGGTCGCCTCGATGCTGATCCCGGCTCCCGGCCGGGAAAGCCCCGCTTCCGGCGACGGCCTGATCCTGACAAACCGCTATTATTCGACCCCCGGTCATTTCGCTGCTCGCCGCGCCGCCGTGCCTCCAGCCGCGACGCCCGCCGCCCTTGCGGGCCGGAGCATCGCCGTTCAGGCCGGTTCGATCCATCAGGCTTATGCGTCGATGCGCTTCCCCAGCGCGAAGCTTGAGGCCTTTCCCTCGCTCGGCGAAGCGCAGCAGGCGCTTGCGCAGGGCAAGGCGGATCTCCTTTTCGCCGACCGCAATGCCTTGCTGCGCTGGAGCGCCTCGTCCGATGGCGCATGCTGCCGCCTGGTCGGTCCGGACTATGGTGACGCAACCTATTTCGGAAAGGGTGCCGCCATCGTTCTGCGCATGGGGGATGAGGAACTGCGCGACCGTTTCGACGAGGCATTGCAGGAACTCGTCGCCGACGGCACCTATGCCCGGATCAGCGCGCGCTATTTCTCCGCAAGCATCTACTAGGTCCGCGGGGGGCGTCAGCCGTTTTCGGACGCGTCCGCCATGAGGTCGCGAGGTCTGCCGAAAAACACGGTGCGACCCTCACCCTCGGCAATTTCGGACCAGCGGTCGGTATCGAACTCGAAGACGATGAAACCGCCCGTCGGCACGCCATGCGCGACCCGCAGTGCCGTTTCGTCGTCCGGGTCGTCCGCCAGCGCCATGGCAAGCAGCACGAGCCCCGGATTGTGCCCGACGACGAGCAGCGTCTCGACCTCGTCGGGAACGTCTCTGATCTCGGCGAGCATCGCGTCGGGCATCGCGTGATAGAGCTCGTCGCGATAGGTGACGGGAACGTCCTTGAGCATCGCGCAGAGCGGCGCACAGGTCTCCGCCGCTCTGGCGGCGGTCGAACAGAGCACGGCGTCCGGGCGGTAGGGCGATGCCGCGATGTAGCTCGCCATGAAGCCGGCGGCCTTCGCCCCTCGCGCGTTGAGCGGGCGTTCGAAGTCGTCTTTCGCGGGGTCGCCCCAGTCGGATTTTGCGTGGCGCAGCAGGCAGAGCCGTTTCATGTCCCATTCTCCCGGCCGCGAGTATTGTCCGGATTCGCGCCGCTCCAAAACGGATTTATGAGGCTCCAGCCAAGTCTCTGCGGGCCGGGTGCGGGATATTCGGCAAGGCCGAGCCGCATCTTCTCATGGCCCTCGCGTGGGCAGGCGCGGTAGGTGCCGAAGAGCCGGTCCCAGACCGAAAGGTTGAAACCGAAATTCGTGTTGTATTCGTCCCGGTGGATGGAATGGTGCACCCGGTGCATGTCGGGCGTCACGATGAGAGGACGGATCCACTTGTCTGCGCCGCCGATGTCGATGTTCGAATGGTTGAACATCGCGGTGGCGTTGAGCACCACCTCGAACAGGATGACGGCGGCGGCAGGCGCACCGAGAAGCGCGACGGCGCCCATCTTGATCCCCATGCTGAGCAGGATTTCGATGGGATGGAAGCGAATGCCCGTCGTCGCATCGACATCCGGGTCCGCGTGATGTACGCGGTGCAGCCGCCAGAGCAGCCCGATCTTGTGAAACACCGCATGCTGGACATAGACGAGAAGATCGAGCGCGACGAAAGACAGCACGAAGGCGACCGCCTCGGGCGTGCCCGTCCAGTGGAAGAGACCGAACCGGTGTTGCTCCGCCATCACGGCAATGCCGACCGCCAGCAGCGGTACGGCGATGCGAAGCAGCAGCGTCCCCGCGCCCGCAAGTGCCAGGTTGGTCGTCCAGCGCCGGAGCCTCGGACCGCTGCGTCCGCGCCGCGGGATCGCGAATTCCAGCAGCAACATCAGGGCAAGCACACCGGCAAAGGCGGCAAGCCTCAAGGCGGGTTCGTGCAGGGTGAGGAAGTCGAACATTCGCTGGCCGGGTTTGGTCTGCCCTGCTCATCCGCGGAACCCGAGGGGTCGCCGGGAGACCTTGAAAGGGAGACGGATTATAGAGGGCGGATCCCCGCAAGAAAAAGACCGCCCGCTTCCCTCTTGCGCTAGAATGCACATCCACGCGACTCAACAATGCGTGAAGAGGGCTGCACACTCATGTGGCTTCGTCGTTTCTGCCTTTGGACCTTGCCATTCATGGCGCCTTTTCTGGCGGCAGCCGGTTCCGCCTCTGCGCAGGAATCGGCTCCCGCCGGCGCGCATGTGGAGGGCGTGGCGGCCGAGGCGTCAGCGGGTGCCGATGCAAGGCGTGAGAATGTGCGCGGCGACGAGACGTTCCAGAGCAGCTACACCTGCATCGCGCCGTCGGACGCATCGGACATGGCCCCCATCGTTTGCGAAGGCAGCATCAGTCCCGTTCTGCCTGAACTGTATTTTTCGCTTTCATGGCGTCTCGATGAATTCGGCGACCGCGCGGTCGAGACCGTTCACATCCGGCGCAAGGGCGAGGTCGAGACTTTCCAGACGATCGAGAACGTGGCTTCGCTTGCCGCCGCGCAGATCCCCAACAACGGCTTCGAACTGATCGACGTCAATTTCGACGGCTATCATGACTTCCGCCTCATCGCGGAGGGAACGGCCGGGCCGAACGTCCTCTACCGCAACTGGCTGTGGGCGCCGGACGAGGAGGCCTTCGTCGGCAACGCCGCGCTTGATGAGATCGTCTCGCCCGAATTCGATCCCGAGACGCAGGAGATCGTCAGCCGCTGGCGCTCGAGCGCGGCCGAGGGCGGTGTCGATATCTATGTCTGGGAGGAGGGCCGGACCGTCCTGATCCACCGCGAGACGGACCGGTATGCCGGCCCGTCTGCCTGCACCCGCACCTTCTTCGACCGCATCGACGGCGAACTGCGCGAGACGGGAACGGGCGCCTGCGGTTGAGGCTCCGCCCGGAACCGTAAAAATCGAAGAGTTAAAGCGGCATATGCCGTGCCCGTGCGCCGCGCTCAATTGCGGCGCAGGTGAGCTTGTCGATGTCGAGCGTATCGCGCAGCAGTTGCAGCAATCGGATTTCCTCCGCGCCGACCGCCTCGTCCGCCGCCGCGATTTCCACCGCGAGCGCATAGCCCGTTTCGCGCAGATGCGGCGGCAGCGCATCCTTCACCAGACCGAACACCGCATCGAGCCCGCCATCTTCCTGCAGGATCGCGGCGCATTCCCGCGCCGCCGGAATGAGCTTCTCCGCATGGAAATTGCGGAAGGCGGGCAGCGTCTTCACGATGGTGCCGATATCCCTCAGCTCATTGTCGCTCATGGCGCGGTCCACCGCGCTCATCGTCACCATGATGTAGATCAGGGCATGTTCGGGAGAAATCGTCGACATGGGCCTTCCTCGCGTAAATTTGCCGGGAGCTTAGGGGCTGACCTGCCGGGGAGCAAGCATGGGGTCCGGCGTGCCGAGAAAGGCCCTTGTCTCGGCGATGGCTTCGGCAAGCCCGACCCGGTGGATGGTGACACCCGACGGAAATCCGGTGGTCAGCCGCGTCGGCAGGCGGGAATCGAGAGCCACGAAGACGCCCCGGTCGCTCGCCCGCCGGATCAGCCGTCCGAAGGCCTGCTTCAGCCGGAGCCGGGTGATCATGTCGTCGTAGCGCGCCTTGCCGAATTGTTCGCGCCGTGCCTTGTGCAGAATGTCCGGCCTCGGCCAGGGCACGCGGTCGAACACGATCATGCGCAATGAATCCCCCGGCACGTCCACCCCGTCTCGCACCGCATCCGTGCCGAGCAGGCAGGCATTGCGCTCCGCCCGGAAAATATCGACCAGCGTGCCGGTATCGAGCGCGTCGATATGCTGCGCATATAATGCAAGTCCTTCCTCCTCAAGCGGCGTCACGATCCGCTCATGCACGGCGCGCAGCCGGTGAATGGCGGTGAAGAGCCCGAGCGCGCCACCGCCGGCCGCGCGGAAGAGTTCGCGATAGGCAGATGCGATCTGGCCCATGTCGGTGCGGCTCACATCGCGCACGACGAAGATGCGCGCTTGGGCGGCATAGTCGAAAGGCGAGGCCATGAAGGCGCGCTTCGCCGGCAGCGCGAGATGCGACACGCCCGTGCGGATTTCGGCACTCTCCCATCCACCGTCTTCGCCCTCCGTCTCGGGAAGCTCGTCGCGCAGCGTCGCCGAGGTGATGAGCACGCCATGCGCCGGTTCGAGCACGGCGCCGGCGAAGGGCAAGGTCGGATCGCGCCAGTGCCGGTGCATGCCGACATCGGCCTCGCGTCCGAACAGGCGTTCGATGGAAAACCAGTCGACGAACATGTCGGGCGGCGTCGCATTGAGGCTGGCAAGCATGCTCCGCCATGCGGGGATGAGAATGCGCCCGCGCCGCTCGAGCCCGCGTGCCGCCGCATCCATGCGAATGCGCATAGCAGTGTCGAGGTCTTCCGCCTCCTCGTCGAGCCGCGCGCGCAGCCGGTCGGCGATGAGTTGCAGCGGTGCCGCAAGCCGCTTCAGCGCGTCGTCCAGTTCCGCCGCCGCCTCCGGCAACCCGGCAACGGGAGGCTCCGTCTCCGCTTCGAGCGAGAAGGGCGTGTCGGCGTCTTCCGTCCGGGCGTGAACCTGCTGGCGCAGCAGCGCGAGGAACTTCTCCGCCGCGCCGCGCGGCTGTCCTTCGTTGAGCCGTGTGCCCCAGCCGGGGCCGGGCAGGGCCGCCGCCGCTGAAAGCGCCGCCTGCAGGGCGTCCTCCGCGAGCCTGTCCTCGCCGAGAAGGTCGCCCACGCGCTCGTCGAGTCCGCGCCCGCGCCGTCCGCGCTGGCCTTCCGCGCCGCGTATCCAGCGGCGAAGCTCCGCCGTTTCAAGTGCCGACAGCGAGGCGGAAAAGGCGCTGTCCGCCGCGTCGAAGATGTGATGTCCCTCGTCGAACACGAAGCGGGAGCGTGCCTCCCGCCCGCTTGGCGCCTCGTCTTCCGCGCCGCCCGCGGCTTCCGTTTCTTTCGGCGTCGCCGGAACAAGCGGTCCCATGGCCTGGTCGAGTGCCGCCTGCCGCATCACCAGCGCATGGTTCGCAACCACGATCTCCGCCCGCCGCGCCTTGCGGATCGCGCGCTCGATGAAGCATTTCTTGTAATAGGGACAGGCCGTGTAGACGCATTCGCCGCGCCGGTCGGTCAGCCCCGTCCGCCCCGTAATGCCGCCGAGCCGCGCCGCAAGCCAGGCCGGGAAATCGCCGCCCACCATGTCGCCGTCGCGGCTCGCCTTCGCCCACCGCGCGACGAGCCCGATCGCCACGGCCCCGCCGCCGATGGCCGCCCGGTCCGCCATCTCGGCGAAGTTGAGGAGGCAGAGATAATTTTCCCGCCCCTTGCGGATCACCGCCTTCTCCGCCTTCTCGGCGGGATCGGGATAGAGCCGCGAAAGTTCCTGGTCGAGCTGGCGTTGCAGGTTCTTCGTATAGGTCGAAATCCAGACCGTGCCCTTGTTCCGCGCTGCCCAGAGACTTGCGGACGCGATATAGCCGATGGTCTTGCCGATGCCCGTGCCCGCTTCCGCGAGTACCACATTGGGAGCGCCCGCCGCCTCGCGCGGTGCGAAAGCATGCGAGGCAGCCGCTGCGAAGGCGGCCTGTCCGGGCCGCTCCTCCGCGTCCGATCCCGCCAGCAGCGCAAGCTGCGCGCGCGCTTCCTGCTCGCTCACGGGCAGCGATCCCGCGGGCGGGCGGGGCGCGCGCTCCTCCCATTCGGGAAGCTCGTTCCAGACGTCGAAACCGCGCGCGCCGGGCGGCTTTCCCTCACGTCCCAGCGCATCGCGCAGCGCGGCCACGACGCCCGGCCCCCAGGACCAGCCGCCCTCGGCCATGCGCCAGGCGGTGCGCGCCGCCGAGGGGCGGTCCGGATAAGAAGGCTGCTGGAGCGTCGTGAGCATCTGCGCCGCTGCCCGGTGCAGCATCAGCGCATGGTCTTCCGGTGTCGTGCCCGCGTCGAGCCCGAGCGCGCGCGCAAGCCCCGCCACCGTCGGGAGACAGGTGCGCGCCGGATGCACGAAGGCGAAGAGTTCCATCAAGTCGAATATCTGCGGACCCGGTTCCCGGAAAGGACGCCCTCGGGCGATACGCCGCGCGGTGAAACCTGCATGGACGAGCATCACGGGCGTGCTGGCGATCCGCCTCAGCGCTTCATCGGGCGTCAGCTCCTCGATTTCGCCCTCGGCATCGACCGATATCGCGCCGCCGCCCGCACCACGCGCGGGCACGATTGCCGCCGCCTCGGGCAGGAAGGGGCCCTCTCCTCTGGGAAAGGTCGAATCGGGAGGGAAACGGTCTGGCATCGGCGGCGAGTATAGCCATACGCCGCCGTAATGAAATTGCCAGAGGCTCGGGGCTCAGGCCGCCAGGCTCGGATAGGCCTTGGCGAGTGCGCGCCAGGTCGCGGTGATTTTCTGCTGCAACCGGGGAACCGCGCCGATCGCGGCATCCGCCTCCCCATGAGACGCCGCCGTCGCGATGTCCTCCGCGACAAGCGCCACGGCGGTGAGCCCGATATCGGACGCCGCCGCCTTGAGATCGCCCGCATGCCGCGCAAGCGCGCCGGCGTCGCGCATCGTCCTCGCGCGCTCGATTTCGCGATGGATTTCGAGCACGCGCTCCAGCCCGGCAACGAGATAGTCGGTGATGTGCTGGCCGCCCATCTTGAGTTCGAGGGCGTAGAGATGGTCGTGGTCTACGAGTCTCTCAGGCCTTGCTTCCGGCCCCGGCTGGCCTTCCGCGCGCAGCGAGGCGAGATAGTCGGCCGCCGCTCCCGGCTCCAGCGGCAGCAGGAACCAGAATGAACTGCCCTGGCCCGGTGTGCTGTCGACGCCGATATGCCCGCCCATCATCCGCACAAGCCGGTCGCTGATCGGCAGCCCGAGGCCCGCGCCGGCCGCCTTGCCCGAAAAGCGGAAATCGCGTGCATCCGCGCCCTGAGCGAAGGCTTCAAAAAGATGCTCCTTCGCCTCCATCGAAAGGCCGGGCCCCGTATCCGTCACGGAGAATCGCAGCACGGTCTCGCCGCCGGGCGTCTTCAGCGGCGCAACGCTCACCACCACGCCGCCCTGATAGGTGAACTTGATCGCGTTGCTGACGAGGTTCATCAGCACCTGCCGCACGCGGTCGGGATCGGCATGCATTTGCGGCGGCGTATCGGGCGCGGCGTTGAGTTCGAGCGAAAGCCCCCGGTCGACCGCCTGATGCCGCGTCATGCGCACGATGCCGGCTGCCAGCTCTACCGGATTGAAGCTGCTCGGCTTCAGTTCGAGCGAATGCGCCTCGATCTCCGAGAAATCGAGCATGTCGTCCACGAGGCGCCGGAGAAGCTGGCTCGTCTCCTCCACCGAAGCGGCGATCTTGAATTGCGTTTCCGTCGTTGCTTCGTCGGCGAGATAGCGCGCCATGTTACGCAGGCTGTCGAGCGGCGCGCGCAATTCGTGGCTGATGATATCGAGGAATTCCTGTTTCGCTCCGGCCGCCGCCCTGGCGCGGGCCTCCGCCTCCTCCGCATCGCGGCGTCGCTGCTCGGTCGCCGCATGCGCGCGCGCCATGCGTTCCACGAGGTCGGCATTCTCGAAGCGCAGACGAAATGCCTCGCGGTAGCGGTCGTTGATCCGGCGCGTCCAGCCCACAACGGTCGCGAAGAACATGGCGGCAAGAAGCACCGTCGCAATCGAGAGCGGCTCGGCGCGCCAGAGCAGCATGACCACAGCCGGAAGCGAGGCGGAGATGGTATAGCAGACCACGGCAGGCGGATGGTTTGCGCGCGTGATCGCCGTCGCCATGATGAGCGTGGCGAGCACCAGAGCGTAGAAGATTTCGTGTGCGAAGGACGAGCCGGGCAACCAGAGCAGCGCTCCCACGCCCCATGTCGAACCGCTGATGATCGTCACCAGGGCATAGCGGTACGCCCATTTGGGCGCATTGACGGTTGCATCCGGATCGGCGTGAAATCCGGCGCGCACGCGATCGAACAGGAACTGCGCGACGAGCTGTATCGCGGCGACGACGGCGATCGTCCACAGCGGCGCGGTCTCGTAGAACGCGGCGCCCACCACCGCAATCGCGCCGAAGATCGTGAAGCGGCTCGCCTCGCCGAGCGAGAGCAGCAGCTTCACCTGTTCGGCGTCGATTCTCGTTTCGATGGGATAGGCGCGACGAACCGGCCCGAACGCGGGCGCGGGGTCTTCAGGCGTTTTTTTGTCCTCGCCGGATGGGTCCGGCCGGTTATTCGTCACTTTCTGTCTCTCCGGGCATACAGCCGCAAAACACTGGGATGTGGCCTCCCGGACAAGCGTCTGTTCATCGCTGCGAGGCTTGTCCAGAGCCCGTCATGCGGGGTGATCCCCGCATTGACTGAGGGTGGGGCAGAGCATAGGGTCCGCCCGCTTGACAAAGCCTTAAGCCTTTTCTCCAGGTAGATTAGATGTCCTCGCAAGCCGCCGCCATAGCGCCGTCCGAACTTCTTGAAGCCGCCCGTATCAGCAAGGCCTGGCCCTTCGAGGAAGCGCGCAAGATCGTGAGCCGGCTCGAGAGGGAAGGCGGTGCCGCGCGCCCCGTCCTCTTCGAAACCGGATACGGACCTTCCGGGTTGCCTCATATCGGCACGTTCGGCGAAGTGGCGCGTACGACCATGGTGCGCCGCGCCTTCGAAATCCTGATGCCGGGTGTCGAGACGCGCCTCCTCTGCTTCTCCGACGACATGGACGGGATGCGCAAGATCCCGGACAACGTGCCGGACCGCGCCTTCCTCGAGCCCTATCTGCACATGCCGTTGACCTCGGTGCCGGATCCTTTCACGAACGAATATCCTTCGTTCGGCCATCACAACAACGCGATGCTGCGGCGCTTCCTCGACACCTTCGGCTTCGAATACGAGTTCGCCAGCGCAACCGAATATTACAAGTCGGGCCGTTTCGACGCGATCCTCAAGCGCGTGGCCGAACGCTACGACGACATCATGGCGATAATGTTGCCGACGCTTGGGCCGGAGCGCCGCGCGACCTATTCGCCCTTCCTGCCGATCTCGCCGAAGACCGGCCGCGTGCTTTATGTGCCGATAAAGAAGGTGAACGCCGCGGAGGCGACCATCACCTTCGACGACGAGGACGGCGAAGAAACCACGCTGCCCGTCACCGGTGGTCATGTGAAGTTGCAATGGAAGCCGGATTTCGGTGCGCGATGGGCCGCGCTCGGCGTCGACTTCGAGATGTTCGGCAAGGATCACGGGCCCAACATGGGAATCTACGACCGGATCTGCGAGGCACTTGGTGGCCGTCCGCCGGAACACTTCGTCTATGAACTCTTCCTCGATGAAAAGGGCGAGAAGATTTCAAAGTCGAAGGGCAACGGTCTCACCATCGACGAGTGGCTGGCCTACGCGCCGACCGAGAGCCTCGCGCTCTACATGTTCCAGCGTCCGCGTCAGGCGAAGAAGCTCTATTTCGACGTCATTCCGCGCGCGGTCGACGAGTACTACCAGCACCTTGCCGCTTATCCGCGTCAGGACTGGAAGGAACGGCTGAGCAATCCGGTCTGGCATATCCACAACGGCAATCCGCCCGCGATCGAGCTGCCGGTTTCCTTCGCGCTGCTGCTCAACCTCGTCAGCGCATCCCATGCGCATGACAAGGCGGTGCTCTGGGGCTTCATCCTGCGTCACGTGCCCGGCGTGACGCCGCAGACGCATCCGGAACTCGACAGGCTGGCCGGCTATGCGATCCGCTACTTCGAGGATTTCGTGAAGCCGGCCAAGGTGTTCCGTGCGCCCGACGAGGTCGAGGCCGCGGCGCTGCAGGCGCTCTCCGCCAAGCTCGCCACGCTGCCCGCCGACGCGGATGGCGAGACGGTCCAGAATGCCCTGCTCGACGTGGCTCGCGGCATCGAGCGCTATCAGGATCACGCGAAGAAGAGCCCGGAAGGCGGCCCCGGCGTCTCCGTCGCTTTCTTCCAGATGATCTATCAGGTGCTGCTCGGCCAGGACCGCGGACCGCGCTTCGGCTCGTTCGCCGCACTCTACGGCATCGACAACACGCGTGAGCTCATCCGCCGCGCGCTTGCGGGCGAGGACCTCTCGAAAGACTGATCTTCTCCTTCGCTACGTTTTCGGCATTGCTCCCTCTTGTCTCATGGCCGAACATGGGCCGGTCGGGTGTCGCCCGGTTGGATGGCACGGGGAGCGGAAGCGTGCGGAAATTGTGGGGACGGCCCTGGCGAAGCGCCGTTCTGCTTCTCGTCTTTCTGTTTGCCGCCTCTCCGCTGGGCGCGCTGGAGCGTGCCCTCGCCGAAGCGCAGTCCGCTTTCGACGCCGGAAATTTCGCTCATGCCGCCGCCCTCGCCCGCAAGCTGCGCTCTGCGAAGGGCGACGCGCTCGCCTCGCGCGCGGAAATGGTGCGCGGCGAATTCCTGTCCACGGGCGATGAGCGTCTCCGCCGCTTCAATATGGGGCTCGCCGATGCGCGCCGGGCCGTCGCGCGCGGGCCCGATGTGCCCGAAGCGCATCTCGCCGTCGCCGTCGGGCTTGGTCTCGTCGCGCGGCGTGCCGGCGGCATCAGGGCGCATTTCGAGGGATGGGGCTCGGAAGCCCGCGATCACATCGACCGGGCGCTTGCGATCGATGAAGGCAATGCCTGGGCCCATGCCGCGCTTGGCGGCTGGCATCTCGAAATCGTCCATGAAGGCGGCATGATCGGCGCCGCCATCTATGGCGCCTCCGTCCGCGCCGGGATCGAGGCCTATGAGCGCGCCCTCATCCTCGATCCGGACAATGTTTCCATCGCCTGGCAATATGCCTTCCAGCTCGCCGGTCTTGACGGCGAGACGAACCGCGCCCGCGCGGAGGAATTGCTCGGGCGCCTGCTCGCCCGCGAGCCGCGCACCGCGCTCGAAACCATCCTGCGCAAATCCGCTACGTCGCTGAGGCAAGCGCTGCAAAGGAATGACAAGGCGGAGGTTGCGCGTCTCGTCGCCGAGGGTCTTGGCCGCCGCGCGGTTTCGGCGCCCCATGGCGTTCCCGCCCCCGGCAAGCGCTGAGCGCTTACTGGCTCGCCCAGATGATCCGGGCTATCCAGAGAATCTCCTCCGGCTTCAGCACGCGGTCCTCATGGGCCGGGTTGAACGATTTGAGCTCCACCCGGTTCGCCGTCTTCCGCGCCAGCACCTTGACCATGACTTCGTCCGCCACCGTCTTCACCACCACACGGTCGCCCCGCCTGACATCGGCAGCGGGCGACACGATGACGATGTCGCCCTCGCGATAGAAGGGCTCCATGCTGTCTCCGCTCACTTCGAGCGCATAGGCATGCTCGTCCTTGAAGTCGGGAAAGGCGACCTCTTCCCAGCCCGTCCCCGCCGGAAAGCCCGCATCGTCGAAAAAGCCGCCGCGTCCCGCCTGCGCGAGGCCGATCAGCGGCACATGCCTTTTCGGCCGGGCGGGGCTCTCGCCATCCGCGACAAGCGCGAGGAAGGCCTCGAGCGACGAGCCCGTCGCATCGAGCACGCGCGCCAGGCTCTCCGTATTGGGCCAGCGCGGCCGCCCCGCCGCCGTCACGCGCTTCGATTTGTTGAAGGTCGTGGGGTCGAGCCCCGCCGCCTTGGCGAGGCCGGAAGCCGTCAGCCGGTGCCGGGCGGCGAGCCTGTCGATCGCCGCCCAGAGACGGCCATGAGAAAGCGAGCGGGGCATGGGGCTGAATGAATTCCTGTCTTCCGCAAAGGCGCAGGGCCAGAATACGGAAATCATGCCACAGGCCTTGCCTTCAGGCCCAGCCGAAATGCGGATCGAATTCCCATCGGAAGGTGCGGGGCCCGCCTTGTCGCTTACAGGCCCGCTCGCTAGAGTGCCGCGTCCCCGCCTTCCTGAAAGGATTGCCATGCCGCCGGACTCCGGCCTCGTCTACAAGATCGTGAGCGAACACGAATGGATCGCCGCCGAGGCCGAGGGCCGTTACATCGGTTCCGCGGTCGATCTCGACGACGGCTTCATCCATTTCTCGACTGCCGAACAGGCGCCGGAAACGGCCTCTCGTCATTTTTCGGGGAGAAAGGGCCTCCTCCTTGTCGCCGTCGAGACGGCGGCGCTCGGCGAGGCGCTCAAATGGGAGCCTTCTCGCGGCGGCGCGCTTTTCCCGCATCTCTACGACGTGCTTTCGCTTGAGGCGGTCGCCCGTGTCGATCCGCTGCCCGTCGGAGAGGACGGCGAACATGTCTTTCCGGCCCATCTCGTCGCCGGGCAGGAGGGCTGAGCGTCATGGATCTTTTCCCGCTTGCCCGGCCCTTCACGAGCCTCATCGAGCCCGAAACCGCGCATCGCCTGACGATCCGGGCGCTTCGCCTGGGGCTTGCCCCGCGTCAGCGCGAACCCGATCCCGCCTCGCTTGCGATCGATCTCTTCGGTCTTCATTTCGAAAATCCGGTCGGCATCGCGGCCGGCTTCGACAAGAACGGCGAGGTGCCGGACGCCATGCTGGCGCTGGGTATGGGTTTTGCGGAGGTCGGCACGGTGACGCCGCGCCCGCAGCCCGGCAATCCGCGTCCCCGCGTCTTCCGGCTGCCGCTTTACCGCGCCGTCATCAATCGCCTGGGCTTCAACAATGAAGGTCACGAAGCGCTGAAGAAGCGTCTTCTCGCGCGGCGCGGCCGGCCCGGCATCGTCGGCGTCAATATCGGCGCCAACAAGGATTCGGCGGACCGCATCGCCGACTACGAAGCCGGCATCCGCGCCTTCGACGGGCTCGCCTCCTATTTCACCGTCAACATCTCTTCGCCCAACACGCCGGGCCTGCGCGCCCTGCAGGGCAAGGCCGAACTGGCCGGGCTCGTCTCGCGCGTCCTCGCCGCGCGGCGCACCGATCGCGTGCGGCCGACGCCCGTGCTCCTCAAGATCGCGCCGGATCTCACCGCCGGGGAACTCGCCGACATCGCCGACGTCGCGCTGGCGGAAGGTCTCGACGGTCTCATCGTCTCCAACACGACGATTGCGCGCGAAGGTCTCGTCACCGGCCTCAACGCGAACGAGACGGGCGGCCTCTCCGGCGCACCGCTCTTTGAACTGTCGACTTCGGTGCTGCGCGACATGTACCGCCTCACGAAAGGCCGCCTGCCGATCATCGGTGTCGGCGGCATCTGCTCGGGCGAAGACGCCTATGCGAAAATCCGCGCGGGCGCCTCGCTTGTGCAGCTTTATTCCGCGCTCGCCTATGACGGCCCCGCACTCGTCACCCGCATCAAGCGCGACATGGCCGCCTGCCTTGCGGCGGACGGTTTCGCGCATCTGAAGGATGCGGTCGGCGCAGACGTGAAGCTTTAACTTCGGAGGAACATCGCGATGGCACGCCCCACCATCTACCACAATCCGCGCTGCTCGAAATCGCGCGCCACGCTCGCCCTGCTCGAAGAGCATGGGGCCGATCCGCTGATCGTCGACTATCTGAAGGCGCCTCCCAGCGCCGTGGAGCTTCAGGCGATCCTCAAGAAACTGAAGATGAAGCCCCGCGATCTCATGCGGAAGGGCGAGGACGTCTACAAGACCCTCGGCCTCGACAATGAGAAGCTTGACGATGAAAAGCTCATTCGCGCCATGGTCGACAACCCGATCCTGATCGAGCGGCCCATCGTCGTCTCGGGGTCGAAGGCGCGGATCGGCCGCCCGCCCGAAAGCGTGCTGGAAATCCTGTAGCGCCTCACGCCAGTTCTCTTCTCAACCTCGGATAGTAAAACCCGAGCGACGCCGCCCGCATCAGGTTGAAGCCCGTCAGCGCCGCCCACAGCCCGTGATTGCCATAGGGCAGGAACAGCCACCACAGCGCGAGGAAGAGCGCGCTGGAGGCGAGCGCCGCATTGCGCATTTCCGCGCCCCGCGTCGCACCGATGAAAATGCCGTCGAGCTGGTAGCACCAGACGGACAGCACCGGCAGCAGGGCCGCCCAGAAGAGATAGTCCCGCGCCGTGGCGCGCACCTCCGGGTCGATGCTCAGGAAGTCGGTTGCCGCGCCGCCGTAAACGAGGATGAAAAGCGACAGCACACAGGCGATGCCTGCCGCCCATCCCGTCGACAGCCGTGCCGAGCGGTCGAAATCCTCCCGCCGCCCGGCGCCGAAGGCCTTGCCTACCAGCGCTTCCGCCGCCAGCGCGAAACCGTCGAGGAAGAAGGCGCTCACCGTCACGAATTGCAGCAGGATCGAATTGACCGCCAGCGTGACCGTGCCCGCCTCCGCGCTCTTCGCGGTGAACCAGGCGAAGGAAAACATCAGCACGATGGTCCGGATCATGATGTCGCGATTGATCGCGATGGTCCTCGCCAGACGTTCCGCATTCATGAGCTTCGCCCGCGTCCACTGGCCCGGATAGAAGCGCAGATGCCGCGCTGCGATGGCAAGCCCGGCGGCCGCTGCCGCCACTTCGGCGATCAGCGTGCCTGCGGCGATCCCCGCCACGCCCCAGCTGAGCCCCAGCGCCAGCAGGATGTTGAAGAAAATGTTCACGAGATTGAGGAACACCTGCAGCACCAGCGCGACATTGGCGCGGCCGAGCCCGATGAACCATCCGACCAGCGCGTAATTGGCGAGCGCCGCTGGCGCACTCCAGATGCGAATATCGAAATAGGTCCGCGCGAGGCTCTCCACTTCCTCGCCGCCGTCGAGCAGCGCGAAGGCGGCCAGGCCGATCGGCCATTGCAGCGCGATGAGCGTGAAGCCCACGGCACCGGCGATCAGCAGCGCCCGGCCGAGCGCGGCGCGAATCTCCTCGCCGTCCATGGCTCCCAGCGCCTGCGCGGTCAGCCCCGTCGTTCCCATGCGCAGGAAGCCGAAGGTCCAGTAGACCATGGTGAAGATGAGCGCGCCGATGGCCACCGCGCCGATATATTTCGGATCCCCCATCCGCCCCATCACGGCGGTATCGGCAATGCCGAGCAGCGGTGTCGAGAGATTCGAAATCACGATGGGAACGGCAATCGCGAGCACCGCGCGATGCGTCACGTTCCGTCGCGTTCCGTCCTCGTCGCTCATGGGGCGGTGTCGTCTGCCGCCTGCAGCAGGAAGTGGCCATGTGCCGCCGCGATGGGTCGCGAGCGGTCATCCTGCCAGGCTTCCGCGCGCACCGTCGCCACGCGGCGTCCCTGCTTGGTGATTTCCGCGCGCCCGTAAGTGTCCATCGGCCGGCCCGACCTCAGATAGTCGATGGTCAGCCCGATGGGCTTCGGCAGCGCGGCGGCGCTCGCATCGCCTGCGGCAAACTCGAAAGCGAGCTGCGCAATGGCCGTCGTTTCGAGGAAAGCGCCGATCACGCCGCCATGAAGCGCGGGCAGCACCGGATTGCCGATGAGATGTTGCGAGAAATGCAGCACCGTGGTGATTTCGTTGCCGCGCTGATCGACCGTAATGCCGAGATAGCGCGCGTAAGGGATCGCCTGCATCAGCGCATTGACGTCGATGGGGTTTTTCTCGCTCATGCCGCGCCCTCCTTGTTCTTCGCGAGAATTTTCATGGCTTCCGCCGCCGCTTCCGCCGTCACGGGCACGGGCATCGCCCGGTTCGCCGCCAGCATGAAGGTGCCGACACAGGCCGCGATCGGATCGTCCTCGTCCGTGTGATAGGCCGTACCGCGCACGAAGGCGATATTCTTCGTCACCTTGTAGCAATGCGTATGCGCCATCAGGCCGAGCTTCGGCGTCGCGGGTTTCATGTAGTCGATCCTGAGGTCGAGCGTCGCGATGGATTGCCGCTCCGCCAGTGCAAGCTGCACCGCGATGCCGCAGGCATTGTCGAGCAGCGACGTGATGACGCCGCCATGGATCACGCCCGTCTCCGGATTGCCGATCAGGTTTTCGGAGTAGGGAACGGAGAGCCAGGCCTCTCCCCGCTTCGCGTCCTCCACGGTCATGCCGATCGCTTTCGCATGCGGCACATGTTCGATCAGCACACCCTTCATCATGGCGATGTGCTCGGGCGTGAAGTCGGGGTTACTCATCGTGGCGCCTCTGGCTCTCGTATTGTTCGCCGTTCTGATAGCGCCATCGGACCGGCGGCGCCACTGCCTGCCATAGGTAATTATAACCAATTGAGAAAAAAGGGTTTTTCGCTCCTGCCCTCGTCGCGGAAAAGTTGACGATTATCGTCACTCGGGTAGGTTGGGCATATCGATATGAATCGCGGGACCGGCGGGCGGGGTGGGGCAGCCCCGCATGTTCCGGTCCCTTCGGAGGGACGATGAGTGACATGTACACCCCGGCAGGGGAAGGCGGTGCCGTATGAGCACCGGTCTTGAGGGCGCGCCGCTGGCCGAGGCGAAGAAGCCGCTAGGCAAGCGCGAGCAGACGAAACACAATAACCGCGAGGCCATTCTCGATGCGGCGAAGATCGTCTTTGCCGATCTCGGCTATGGCGCCACCTCCGTCCGCGACATCATCCGCAAGACCGGTCTCGCGTCGGGCACCTTCTACAATTACTTCAAGAGCAAGGAAGAAGTCTTCGAGGCATTGATGGACGAAGGCATGCGCCGCATCCGTCCGCGCCTCCGCGCCGAGCGTATCCGCTCGCGCACCTTCGAGGATTTCATCCGCAACGCCTACCGCACCTATTTCGATTACCTCGCCACCGACCGCGACACCTTCCAGGTCATTCGCCGCAATCCGAACACTGTCCGTGTCCGCATGGACACGCCGGAGATGATCGCGGGCTTCGAGGAAATTCGCGAATATATCGAGGAAGACATCCGCAACGGAACGCTGCCCGATGTGGACGCCGAATATCTCATGGCCGCCGTCGTCGGCATCGCCATGGAACTCGGCGACCGCATGTTGCGCCGTCCCGAGATGGATCCCGACGAGGCCTCCACCTTCGCGACGGAGCTCGTCCTTGGCGGCTTCCGCGCCCTGCCGCACAGGGGCGAAACGAAGTAGGAAAGTACGAGGAATGGCACGGAAGCGCTTCTCCGCACTCTGAGGCGTCATTGCGAGGAGCGAAGCGACGAAGCAATCCAGGGGCCGCTTGCTCCGTGCCGGACGGCCCTGGATTGCTTCGCTCCTTTCAGTCGCTCGCAATGACGAAAATTGTTGAGTTGGCGGCATGAAAACAAAAGAAAGAACAAAAATGAACCTTCAGAAACTCATCGTCCGTATGCTGCTGAAATTGCCGGACGGTATTCTCGTGCGGATGTCGGGCAGCAAGCCGCTTGCCATCGACGGCCGTATCCTCGATGCCCGGGCGCAATTTCTCGCCGCGCAAGGCGCGCGCCAGCCCTCCATCGTGACGCTCGATCCCGCCACCGCACGCAGCGCGACGTCTGAAGGCCTGAAGCTTCTCGACGCCGATCCGCGTCCCGATGTCGAGGTAAGGGCGCTTGAGGTGCCGGGCCCCGGCGGCCCCCTGGATGCGCGCCTCTATCTCCCGGTGAACATGTCGCGGCCGCTGCCCGGCCTCGTCTTCTTTCATTTCGGCGGCTGCGTCATTGGCGATCTCGATACCTGCGACACCTTCTGCCGCATGATTGCGGCGCTCGCCGGCTGCTCCGTGCTCAACGTCGCCTATCGTCTCGCGCCGGAGCACAAGTTTCCCGCCCAGGTCGACGACGCCGTCGCCGCCTTCCGCTGGGCGCAGGAAAACGCCGCCAGCCTCCACATGATCCCCGGTCGCATCGGCGTCGGCGGCGACAGCGCGGGCGGCTATCTCTCCGCCGTCGTCGCGCAGGAGGCAAAGCGAAAGGGCTTCGCCTCGCCCGCCCTTCAGCTTCTCATCTATCCGGTGACGGACTGGGGCTGGAAAGGCGGCTCAATGGATAGTTGCGCCGAGGTCTATCCGCTGACGCGCGAGATCATGGACTGGTTCGGCGCGCATTACCTGAATGCGCCCTCCGAGGCGGAGGATGTCCGCGTCTCGCCAATGAAGGAACCGGACCTGTCCGGTCTCCCGCCCGCCATCGTCGTCACCTCGGGTTTCGATCCGCTGCGCGATCAGGGCGCGGCCTATGCCGAGAAGCTCAAAGCCGCTGGCGTCGTCGTCGCCTACCGCTGCGAGGACAGCCTGCCTCACGCTTTCACCGCCATGACGGGCGTCATTCCGGCGGCGCGCGAGGCCTGCGAGCGGATCGCGCGCGACATCGGCACGGTGCTCGGCGGGAGCGTCTGATCCATGCTCTACGCGATCGTCAAGGCAGCGATCTCCGGCATCCTCGTGATGGTCGTGTCCGAAACCGCCAAGCGCAGTCCCGCCTTCGGCGCGCTCATCGCCTCGCTCCCGCTCGTCTCCATTCTCGCGATTATCTGGCTCTGGCGCGACACGGGCGATGCGGAACGCATCGCCGCCCATGCGGAAGCGACCTTCTGGTACGTCATCCCCTCGCTGCCGATGTTTCTGATCTTCCCGGCGATGCTGCGGCACGGGATCGGCTTCTGGCCCGCGCTGGCCATCGGCTGCGCCGTCACCGTGCTTCTCTACCTGCTCACCGTCTGGATCGCCGCGCGCTTCGGCATCGCCATCTGACTATAATTTCTTCCCACCCTCCCCCTGCGGGAGGGTCAAAAATTCCGCAGGATTTTTTGGGGAGGGGTAAGCGGCTCTGTGCCTGCGCGTCCCGCAGCTTCCATCTTGCTCCCCTCCATCCCTCATGCTATTTCCCTACCGTCCTTAGGGGAGTAGCCGCCCTCCGCCGCCATGGCAGAGAGGGGCGGGCGTCAACAGACTCGAGCCAAGCGATCCCAGACGAAGTGGAACCCGGTTCGTCGTCCGGGATCGCGACAAGACAAAAGCTCGTGGCGTCCGCGCTCAGCAGCCGCTGGCCTGGCGAGACCTTTGGCTCATGCGCTGCCTTTGCCGGGCAGGCGTAATGGGTCATTGGTGTCGCGCCCGGCAGCGGAGTGTCCCTTGGAAGCCTTTCTCGTCTCCCTCGGTGCCGTCGCCATCGCTGAAATCGGTGACAAGACGCAATTGCTCGCTCTCCTTCTCGCCCTGCGTTTCCGCGCGCCGCTTGCCGTCATCGCAGGCATCTTCGCCGCCACGGTCGCAAACCACGCGCTCGCCGCATGGGCCGGAACGCTCGTCGCGGCCTGGCTCACGCCGCAGCTTCTCGCCTGGGTGCTTGGCCTTTCCTTCCTGGCGATGGGATTGTGGACGCTCGTGCCGGACGAGCCGCCTTCCGGGGATGAAGCCGTTTCCCGCTTCGGGCCCTTCCTCGCGACCGCGATTGCCTTCTTCCTCGTCGAGATGGGCGACAAGACGCAGCTTGCGACCGTCGCCCTCGGCGCGCGCTACGAAACGCTCACCCTTGTCGCGCTCGGCACGACGCTCGGCATGATGGTCGCGAACGTGCCCGTCGTCATCTTCGGCGAAGCGGCGGCAAAGCGGGTGCCCGCCGCCGCCATGCGCTACGCAGCCGCCGCGCTTTTCATCGTGCTCGGTCTCGCCGCGCTCGGTTCGGCTTATGCCTATGCATCCTGATCGGAGCGGAGAAACGTGACGAGCATCGGGTTGATGCTCGCCGCTTCCTCGCACAGCACCCAATGCGTGCCCTCCGCGAAGAACAGCGTGCCGCCGCGCTCGCAAAGATCGATGCTCTTCTTCGCCAGCGACACATCCGCAAAATTGTCTTTCTCGCCCCAAACCAGCAGCACCGGCACCTCGATGCGCTGCACGGGCGCCGAGAGATCCTTCTTCAGCAGCGCGCGATACCAGTGGATCATCGAGGTGAGCGCCTTCGGCTCGCTCCATGCGCGGCGGTAAGCATCCCATTCCTCCTTCGCGAACGCGCCCTCGCGTGCCGACGCCTCCAGTGCCTCGATCAGCGTGTCGAAGTTCTTCCGCCGCATCGCCCATTCGGGAATGCCACGCAGGCGGAACATCTTCACATAGCGGCTCTTCTTCCGCTGCGCCTTGTCCTCATACATCGCCTGCTTCCAGACCGCGGGATGCGGCGCATTGATCATCGCCGCCTTCTCCATGTGCTCCGGCTTCGTCGAGCAGAGCCACCAGGCGACGCTCGCGCCCCAGTCGTGCCCGACGACGCGCAGCTTCTCCTCGCCGAAATGTCGCCCGAGATCGATGACGTCCTGCGCCAGTTCGTCCAGATCGTAGGCCTTCACGCCGCGCGGCTTCCCGCTCACGCCATAGCCGCGCTGGTCGGGCGCGATCATGCGAAAGCCCGCCTTCGCAAGATCGGGCATCTGGTGGCGCCAGCCGAGGCAGTTGTCGGGAAAGCCATGCAGCAGAATGACGAGCGGCCTGTCCTCCGGGCCCATCTCCGCATAGTGCAGCGCGATCCTGTCGAGATGCGCCACACCGAATCGCGCATCTTCCATGCCGGTCATCATGCTCGTCTTTCCCTCCGGGCTTCCCCTGCGTGAGGCTCCATTCTAGCGCGCAGCATGGCGAAGTTGGGGCCGCCGCTCTATGCTTCCGCGCAAAGCAATTTGCCATAAAAGAAACTGGGAGAATGCCCATGCGTGCCATGCGTGTGCACGAACTATCGGAAGACATCGGCGTACTGAAGATGGAGGAGGTCGAGCTGCCGCCGCCGGGCCCTGGCGAGGTGCGTCTGCGGCTCAAGGCCTGCTCGGTCAATTTCCCGGACATCCTGATGATCCAGGGCAAATATCAGTTCAAGCCCGAGCTTCCCTTTTCCCCCGGCATGGAAGGCGCGGGCATCGTCGCGGCGCTGGGCGAGGGCGTGACCACCTTCAAGGTGGGAGACCGCGTCGTCGCTGGCCTGCGCACCGGCGGTTTCGCGGAGGAAGCGAATGTCGCCGCCGAGGCCTGCCGCCCCATTCCCGGCCCCATGGATTTCGCGCAGGCCGCCGCTTATCCCGCCGCCTGGCTCACGGCCTATGTCGCGCTCGTCTGCCGCGGCCATCTCCAGCCCGGCGAAACGCTGCTGGTGCATGGGAGCACGGGCGGCGTCGGCCTCGCCGCCGTCGAAATGGGCAAGCTCCTCGGCGCAACGGTCATCGCAACTTCCGCCTCCGACGAGAAACTGAAAATCGTGAAATCGCGCGGCGCCGACCACGTCATCAATGTCACGCAGGGGTTCCGCGAAAAGGTGAAGGAGCTTACCGGCGGGCGCGGCGCGGATGTGATCTACGACCCCGTCGGCGGCGATGTCTTCGACGAAAGCGTGCGCTGCATCGCCTGGAACGGCCGCCTGCTGATCATCGGCTTCACCAGCGGCCGCATCCCCACCGTCTCCGTCAACATGCCGCTCATCAAGGGCTTCTCGGTCATCGGCGTCCGCGCGGGCGAATATGGCCGCCGCGATCCGGAAGCGGGCAAGGCGAACCTCGCCGCCATCGCCCGCCTCGCCGAGGAAGGAAAGATCGCCCCCTACATCTGCGCGCGCTTCCCGCTCGAGCGCGCCGTCGACGCCCTGCGCATGCTCCAGGACCGCAAGGCCGTCGGCAAGGTCGTCATCGAGATGTAAAAAAATGAAATGTCATTGCCGGGCTTGCCTGTCCCGGCGAAAGCCGGGAACCGGCAATCTGGAAGGCGCGGAAGGGAGGCGATGAAGAGGATATAGAAAAACAGGTGTCATCCCGGGACTTGTTCCCGGAACCTGCTCGCCGTTGTTCTTGCCGCGGCGTGGATTGGGCCCCGCGATCCCGACCTTCGTCGGGACAGGCAAGTGCCGCGGTACATTTCATTTCAAGAACAGGAAATCTGCGTACGGATGGTGGAAGCCACCCTCACTCCTTCCCCCGCGCGACAAGCACGCTCCACAAGCGCACCGCGACGAAAATCGGGATCACGACCACGGCGCCGAGCAGCAGGTATTGCAGCGACCAGTCGATCGCATCGAACCCCATCTCCCAGATGCGTCCCAGCGTGTCGAGGAAATCGCGCCACAGGTCGATCGGCTTGATGCCGAAAACCGCCAGCACCACGCCCACCGCGATGGACGCGATGGCGAGCTTGAAAAGCGTGGGCAGCACGGGCCCGCCGAAAAATCGATCCATCTGCGTTCCGTTCCCTGTTTGCCTCGCGCGCATCCGGCGCGCTCAGTCCGTCGTCGCAATATAACCGGCGGCGATCTCAATCCGCCGCATTATACCCGGCGGCGAGCTTGGTCCGCCGCATTATACCCGGCGGCGAGCTTGGTCCGCCGCATTATACCCGGCGGCGAGCCTGGTCCGCCGCATTATAAATAGTCCGCACCGGGAAGGGGATGGTGATTCCGCCCTCGTCGAAGCGCTCCTTGACGCCCCGCATCAGGTCGAAATAGACCGGCCAGTAGTCTGCGTTCATCACCCAGACGCGCGTCACGATGTCCACCGAACTGTCCCCGAGGCTGATCACCCCGATAAAGGCCTCCGGCTCCTTCAGGCAGCGCGCATCCGCATCCAGCGCCTCGCGGATGATCTGCATCGCCTTGCCGATATCGTCGCCATAGGAAATGCCGAAGGTGATGTCGACGCGGCGCGTCGGGTGATAGCTGTAATTCGTGATCGGCTTTCCCCACACCTCGCTGTTCGGCACCACGATCTGCACATTGTCGGGCGTCGCGAGTTCCGTGGTGAAGAGCGTCAGCGCCTTCACCATGCCTGCGACGCCGCCCGCCTCCACATAATGCCCGGCGCGGAACGGCCGGAAGATCAGCAGCATCACGCCGGCGGCGACATTGGAAAGCGTTCCCTGCAGCGCCAGGCCGACGGCGAGGCCCGCCGCGCCGAGAACGGCGATGAGGCTCGCCGTCTGCACGCCGAACTTCGCCAGCACAGCGAGGATCGTGAAGGTGAGGACGAGATAGCGCACCACGGTGCCGAAGAAATTCAGCAGCATCTCGTCCATGGCCGGCCAGCGCCCCAGCGCCCGCATCGTCCATGTCCGGCACCGCCCGGCAAACCACAGGCCGAGAACCAGAATGACGATGGCGATGACGATGTTCACACCGCCCTCGACAAGCTGCGGCAGCAAAACGTCGAGCTGTTCGCGAATGGAAGGCGGAAGCTGGTCGAGCATGCGAGGGTTCCTTGAATGGGGCGGAAGCGTCAGTTTCCCATGGACCGGCCTGAATTTGAACCCGCTGAAAAGAATCGTTTTGAGCGGTCTCCGTCAAGAACACCCTCCCCCTGTGGGAGGGTCGAAATTCGTGAGCGCCAGCGAAGCGAATTTCGGGGAGGGGTAAGCGAGGAAAACGGAAGGCGAGCCATCCACCGATAGCGGAGTCCCCCTCCCCGAAAAATTTCCGCTGCGCTCAATTTTTCGACCCTCCCACAGGGGGAGGGTAGGCTGATACGGTGAAGTCATGACACCTTCTCTCGCCGTCGCGCCGGACGCCGCAACACTCCCCCCACTCTTCGCCCGCTGGTTCGAAAGCCGCGGCTGGAGCCCGCGCGCCCATCAGCTTGCGCTTCTGTCCCTCGCCCAGGCGGGCAAATCGGCGCTCCTCATCGCGCCCACGGGTGCGGGCAAGACGCTCGCGGGCTTCCTGCCGAGCCTCGTCGATCTCGCCGCCCGCCCGGCGCCGCGAAAGCGCGCGCTCCACACGCTCTACATCTCGCCCCTGAAGGCGCTCGCCGTCGACGTGAAGCGCAATCTCGAAATGCCCGTCGTCGAAATGGGCCTCTCCATTTCCATCGAAACACGCACCGGCGACACGCCGCAGAACCGCCGCCAGCGCCAGCGCCGCGAGCCGCCCGACATCTTGATGACGACGCCCGAGCAACTGGCGCTTCTCCTGTCCTATCCGGACGCGGGCGCTTTCTTCGGCTCGCTCGCTCACCTCGTGCTGGACGAGTTGCACGCATTGGCGAATTCGAAGCGCGGCGATCTTCTGGCGCTCGGTCTCGCGCGGCTTGCGAAGCTCGCGCCGGACCTTCGCCGAACCGGCCTCTCGGCCACCGTCGCCGAGCCCGATGCGCTCCGCCGCTATCTGATGCCGCAGCCTTCAAACGGCGAAAGCCTGAGCGAAATCGTTGTCGCGCCGCCCGGCGCCCGCCCGGAAATCTCGGTGCTGACGCCGGTCGGGGAAGGCCGCGAGGAACTCCGCATCCCCTGGTCCGGCCATTCCGCGCGCCACGCGCTCCCTGCGGTCTATGAGGCGATCCGCGCAAACCGCACCGTCCTCGTCTTCGTCAACACGCGCAGCCAGGCGGAATTCGTCTTTCAGGAGTTGTGGCGTCTCAACGAGGACGCGCTCCCCATCGCGCTTCATCACGGTTCGCTTGCCGCCGAGGCGCGCCGCAAGGTCGAGGCCGCCATGTCGGCCGGCACGCTGCGCGCCGTCGTCTGTACCTCCACGCTCGATCTCGGCATCGACTGGGGCGAGGTCGATCTCGTGGTCAACATGGGCGCGCCGAAAGGCGCGAGCCGCCTGCTCCAGCGCATCGGCCGCGCGAACCACCGCCTCGACGAGCCCTCGCGCGCCGTCCTCGTGCCGGCAAACCGTTTCGAGGTGCTCGAATGCGAGGCCGCCCGCGCCGCCGCCCTCGAAGGCGCGCAGGACGGCATGGTGGCGCGCATCGGCGCGCTCGATGTCCTTGCGCAGCATGTGCTCGGCTGCGCCTGTTCCACGCCGTTCGATCCCGATGAACTCTACGAAGAAGTCCGCTCAGCCGCGCCTTATCATGCGCTGACCCGGGACGACTTCGGCAAGGTGGTCGATTTCGTCTCGACCGGCGGCTATGCCTTGAAGAATTACGACCGCTTCGCGCGTCTCCGTCCCAATGCGAAGGCGGAAGGCGACATGCGCCTGCGCGCCGCCTCGCCCTCCGTCATCCAGCAATACCGCATGAATGTCGGCACCATCGTCGAGGCACCGATGCTGAAAGTGCGCATGATCAAGAGCCGCGGCCGCCGTCCCATCGGTGCAATGGGCGGGCGCACTCTCGGCGAGATCGAGGAATATTTCATCGACCAGCTTTCCCCCGGCGACACCTTCCTCTTCGCGGGCCATGTTCTCCGCTTCGAGGGGCTGGCCGAAACGGAAGCCCTCGTCACCAGGTCGAACGATCCCTCACCCATGATCCCCTCTTATTACGGCGGCAAGTTCCCGCTCTCCACCTATCTCGCCGCCCGTGTCCGCACCATGCTCGCGCATCGCGAACAATGGTCGTCGCTCCCTGCGCCCGTCCGCGAATGGCTGGAGATACAGGCCTGGCGTTCCGTTCTGCCGGGCGAGAACAATCTGCTCGTCGAGTGCTTCCCGCGCGGCGACCGTTTCTATCTCGTCTGCTATCCCTTCGAGGGCCGCCTCGCGCATCAGACGCTCGGCATGCTGCTCACCCGCCGCCTCGACCGCGCGGGCGCGCGGCCATTGGGCTTCGTCGCGTCGGAATATTCGCTCGCCATCTGGTGCCTGCGCGATCCCGGCCTCATGCATGAGCGCCACGAATTGCCCTTGGGCGAACTCTTCGCCGAGGACATGCTGGGCGACGACCTCGATGCATGGCTCGCCGAGTCGAGCCTGCTGAAACGCACCTTCCGCGACTGCGCCATCATTTCCGGCCTCATCGAGCGCCGCTATCCGGGCATGGAGAAGACCGGCCGCCAGGTCACCTTCTCCTCCGACCTCATCTACAATGTGTTGCGCGAGCACGAGCCCGACCACATCCTGCTCCGCGCCACCTATAATGATGCCTCGACAGGCTTGCTTGATGTTGGCCGCGTCGCGGAAATGCTGAAGCGCATCAGGGGCCGCATCCTCCTGAAACGCCTCGACCGCGTCTCCCCGCTGGCCGTTCCCGTCCTCCTCGACATCGGCAAGGTGAGCGTGGACGGCGAAGCGAACGAGGCGCTACTCTCCGAAGCGGCGGACGATCTGATCGCGGAAGCGACGCGGCTCGTTTGATCCCGCCCGACTCGTTTTATAAGAAGACGTCATTGCGAGGAGCGCAGCGACGAAGCAATCCAGGGGCGGCAACCACTGAGCAAGCGGCCCCTGGATTGCTTCGGCCTTTCAGGCCTCGCAATGACGTTCGAGGGTTACGGAGAAGGTAAGTGGCATACGCGGACGCGCAAGTAGGACAGAGAGAAGAGGGCATCCACGCAACCGCCCATCCCTCGCTCCGCGTCTGCGGCGCGCGCTTCGACCTCATGCCCGAAGGCGCGGCATGGCTCGCCGATGAGCGCCTGCTCGTCGTCGCCGATCTCCATCTTGAAAAAGGGTCCGCCTTCGCGTCGCGTGGGCTGCCGCTCCCGCCCTACGACACGCGCGCCACCATCGCCCGTCTCGAAGCACTCGCCGCGAAGCTGAAACCGCAAACCCTCGTCGCCCTTGGCGACAGCTTCCATGACGGCGACGCCGAGCACCGGATGGACGAAGAGGACGCCGCCCGTCTCTCGCGCCTCTCGCGCTCGCTCGACTGGGTCTGGATCGCGGGCAACCACGATCCGGTTCCGCCTCGCGCCTTCGGCGGCGCCGTGATGGAGGAACTCCGCGTCGGCCCGCTCACCTTCCGCCACGAGCCGCAGGCAGCACCCTCGACAGGCGAGATCGCGGGCCATCTTCATCCCTGTGCGGCGGTTCGCGTGCGCGGCCGGCGTCTGCGCCGCCGCTGTTTCGCGTCGGACGGCATGCGAATGATCATGCCCGCCTTCGGCGCCTATGCGGGCGGCCTCAACGTCCTCGACACGGTCTATGACGATCTGCTGCCCGGCTTCGATTTTCATGCCTGGATGATGGGCGCACGCACGGTTATCCCCGTTTCCGCCCGCCGCCTTGAAGCCGATTGATCGAAAAAATTAGTCCCCGGATTTCTGCCTCGCTTCCCACCCTCCCCTCGGGGCGGGGGCAGCGCCAGACAAAAGCATCGAAAACCGGGGACTACTTTTTTCAAGCGGTCTCCGGAGGCCATTCGTGACGGTTCAGTGACATTTCGATGACAGTCGCCCGAAAAAGCGCCGCTTTATCCCCGCTCAGCCGAGCGTGGCGAGCACCGGAAACGTCTCGATCAGGAAGATCGCGAGCCTCTCGAAATTTCCCGTCAGCATCATGAAGCCCGTCACCGCGAGCAGCACACCGGCCGCGATTTCGACCTTTTGCATGTGCCGCCGGAAGCGCGATGCGAAGCTCAAAAATCCGCGTACGGCAAATGCCGCCGCAAGAAACGGGATACCGAGCCCGAGCGAATAGACGGTGAGCAGCGTTGCGCCTGCCGTGAGGGATTCCTGCGCCGCCGCTATGGTGAGGATCGTCGCGAGAATGGGACCGATGCACGGCGTCCACCCAAACGCAAAGGCAAGCCCGAGCAGATAAGGGCTCGCGAACTGCATCAGATGGCTTCGCTCGCCTTCGCCGTTTCCCGCGATATGGAAGCGCGCATCGCGATTGAGGAAGGCAATGCGGAAGAGCCCCATATAGTGAAGCCCGAACACGATGATGACGGCGCCTGCAATGCGCGACAGAAGCTCCTTGTGCTGAATGATCAGCGGATTGATGGCGGAGGCGCTCGCGCCGAGCGCAACGAAGATCGTCGTGAAGCCGAGCACGAAGCCAGTGGCACCGAGCGCAACGCGCAACGTCAACCCTTCGGAGGCGAGCGGCTTTCCCTCCGCGTCCTCGCGCGTCAGCTCATCGAGCGAGGTGCCTGCGATGAAACAGAGATAGGCGGGCACGAGCGGCAGCACGCAGGGCGAAAGAAAACTGATGAGGCCGCCAAGCGCCGCTGCGAAATATCCGACTTCCATTTTCTCGTCCCTACCGCCGCGCCATCACGGCCGATGCAAGCCAGCCCGCGAAGGCCGCGACCAGCACGGCGATCATGCCATAGAGCAGCGGGTCCGTATGCGCCATGCGGTAGAGAAACCGTTCGACGCCGCCCTTCTCGATATAGAGAGGCGATGAGATCGTGTCGATGATCTCGCCGTCCTGCAGCAGATAGACCTTCGCCGTATAGAGCCCGACAGGCACCTTTGCGGGAATGTCGACGGTCGCGCGAAAAAGCGTCTGCCCGAGAAAGGTGACGCCGCCGGGGACGTTGATATAAAGCCCGTCGCGCCGCTTGTTGCGGATCAGCGCCTTCCAGAAGGCGCGCTCCTCGTCCGGCGGCAGGATCTGCTGCGTGCCGTCGATCGCGTGCGCCGTCGGCGTGCCGGGGTCGATGTTCTCGATGCCGATGCGCAACGCCTTCAGCGTCTCCGGCGTTGCCGTCACTTCGAGCGGCCGCGTGCTCGCGATAGCGTAATAGCCTGGCACGCTTGGATAGGTAACGCTGTCGTGATTGACCCAGATTGCCGTCATCTGTTTCTTGCGGCGCACGGTCATTGGCCGCGACGGTCCTTGTACCACCACGATGATGTCGCGGTTGAGCGCGCGCGAGCCGGGCCGCGCCGCTTCCACCGCGCCGAAGAGAAGGATCTGCGTGCCCGTGAAGTTCGAGCGGATCGCAACCTGGTGTTCGGAGAGGTCGGTGACGAGCTGGTCCGCGCACGCAGGCGCCGCGAAAGCAAGAAACGCAATGAACAGTGCCGCCGCGCGCCGCATCATGAGAGCGGCTCCGCTTCGATAACGGAATAGAGGTCGGGCGGCGTGCTCACGAGATCGTAGCCGAGCCGCATGCCGATGAGCAGGAGGATAGCGGCCAGAAGCGCGCGCAGTTGCTCCGCCGGCATCTTCTCCGCCGCGCGCACGCCATATTGCGCCCCGATCACGCCGCCGACGACGAGCAGGAAACCGAGCACGATGTCGACGGCCTGGTTCTCCACCGAATGCATGACGCCGGTGAGCGCCGCCACGAAAACGATCTGGAAGAAGGACGTGCCGATCACGACATTGGTCGGCATCCGCAGCAGATAGATCATCGCCGGGATCATGATGAAGCCGCCGCCGACGCCCATGATGGCGGACAGCGTGCCGACGAAATAGCCGACAAGCACCGGCGGGATCACGCTGATATAGAGCTTCGAGCGCCTGAAGCGCACCTTGAAGGGCAGGCCGTGGATCCAGCTGTGATGCTTGCGCCTCGGCGTCACGCGTCCGCCGCGTGCCGCGCGTATCGCCTGCACGCTTTCGATCATCATCATCGCGCCGATCACGCTCAGGAACAGCACATAGATGACGGAGATGGCGAGGTCGATCTGTCCGATCGCGGCAAGCAGCTTGAACAGATAGATGCCGCTCAGCGAGCCGACGACGCCGCCCGCGAGCAGAACGCCGCCCATCTTGAAGTCGATGGATCGTCTCGTGAAATGGGCGAGTGCGCCCGTCACCGACGATGCGACGACCTGCGTCGTCTGCGTGCCGACGGCGACGGCGGGCGGTATGCCGAGAAAGATCAGCAGCGGCGTCATGAGAAAGCCGCCGCCGATGCCGAACATGCCTGAGAGAAATCCGACCGCCGCGCCCATGGCCAGAATGGTCAGGATGCTGACCGGCAACTCGGCAATGGGCAGATAAATTTGCATCGCGCACGCGGCTCCGGCTGCCGGAGACCTTCAGGGCAAAATCGCCCCGGGAAGGCAATAGAACGCGGATTGAGGTAGCACGTCCCCCCGCCGATTCCTAGCGCTGCGTAAACGATCAGTTGGGCGTTGCTTCAAGCATCGCCAGCGTTTCGCGCGTCACCGTCCCCGTAGTCTCCAGCCCTTCTGAAAGCTGGTATTCGAGTATCGCGTCCCGCGTCCGCGGACCCATCATTCCGTCCGGCGAGCCCGCATCGTAGCCGAGGCGGTTGAGGAGCGCCTGCGCCCGCGCAATATCGGCGCGCGTGACCGGTCCGCCGGCGCTTCCTTCAAGCGAGGAGACCTCCCAGGTCTTCAAGCTGGAGATGTCGCCATTCGCAAGCGGGTCGGGTTTCTTCGCACTCCACGTGCCGGAGGCGACCTTCGCGCGGGCAAGGTCTTCGGGGCTCAGTTCGGTTGCCAGCGCGTCACGCTTCGCGGCGGCGCCCTTGTCTCCGCCCTTCGCCGCGATGTCGAGCCACTTGTAGGCTTCGACCGGGTTCTTCGGCACGCCGAGGCCGCGCTCGTTGAGGATCGCCAGATTGTACTGGCTGTCGCCGAGGCCGTAATCGGCAGCTTGCGTGAACCAGCCCGCCGCCGTCTTGAAATCCTGCGCGGTGCCGCGTCCTTCGGCATGGATGACGGCGAGATTGTGCATCGCCTTGACGTTGCCGCCCTTCGCCGCCTTCTCGTACCACTCGCGTGCCTTGGCATCGTTCTGCGGCACGCCGCGGCCCTTCTCGTACTGCGCCGCCAGCCGGTATTCGGCAACCGTGAGCCCCTGCCGCGCCGCGCGCTCGAACCATTTCGCGGCTTCCGTCATGTCCTGCGTCACGCCTTCGCCGTCGGCATAGCGCAGCCCCACTTCGTATTGCGCCGCCGCGTCGCCGCGCGTTGCCGCGTCCATCAGGGTCACCTTTGCAGGCTCGACCGGCGCCGTTTCGACGGGCGTCGAAGGGGCGGGCGTCAGCGAGGGCGCGGGCGTCAGCGTCGCCGTTCCGGCGGGCTTGGCAGGTGAGGTCGCAGGTGCGGGTTGAACCGCGGGTGCTTTCGGGGCGGGCACCAGGGCTTCTTCCGGTGCCGCCGTTTTGGCAGAGGTGGCCGCCGGCGCCGCAGCACCGCTCGTCGCGGCATTGCCGGCGCCGGTGCCTTCCGGACTGGCCTCCGGATATTTCGATGTCGCTTGCGGATCGAGTACGCTCGGCGCGGGCCCGGTTGCATCGTTATAGCCGGTCGCGGGCGCCGTCGGCGCCGGGCCGCCGCGCAGCATGATGTAGGCGCCCGCCAGCACGGCGAGCAGCACGAAGCTTGCGGCCACGCCGAGGATCAGTTTGCGGCGATGGCCTTCGTCCTGATCCTGGGCAGGGAAACGGGCGGAGGCATCCGCAAAGCCGGGCGTCGCCGCCGCGCCGTAATAGGGTTCCTGCCTTACGCCGCCGCCATCGGCAGCGGCCTGCGCGGCGCGCCGGGCGGCCGCCAGAAAATCGTTCGCCGCGCGCTGCCCGGCATTTTGAATGGGCTCCTCCGGATCGGGAGGAATGATGCCGTCGTCGATGTCTTCCTGATGCGCGTCGTCGTAATCGTCGTCGAGCTCCGCCGCAAAGGGCGGCGCTTCGGCCTCGTCTTCGTACGCGTCATGCGCCTCGTAACGGAATTCGTCGCGCACGGAAGGCGGCGGTGCGTCATGCGTGTCGAAGGGCGGCGGTACTACCGGCGCGGGCTCGCGCCGCACGCTCTCATATCCGCGTCCCGCATCGGCGGCACGCGCATGAACCTGCGGCCGTTCCCAGTCGCTCGGTCCGAATGCAGGTCCGAGATTGCTGCCGTAAGAAGGGCCGATCATCGGCGGTGCATCGAAGTTCGGCAGGCCGAAGCCCGGCCCGGCAGGCGGAAAGCCCGCGGCAACGCCGCCGGCGTTGAGTTGCGGCGAAAGCGTTGTTCGCGCCTTCACGGCTTTCGTTTCCTTTTCGAGATGGCTCAGCCGGCTCGTCATGCGCTCGATCGTCGCTTGCAGCGACGACAGCGTTTCGCGGTCGCGTTTCTCGCTTGCGCTCAGGTTCTCGCCGATGCCGGCAACCGCCTTCTCGACGGCCTGCGCGGCCTCCATCGTCATGTGTTCGTTCTGTTCGAGCCGCCGTGTCATCTGCTCAAGCCGCGCCACGAGGACGTCGGGAACTTCCGTCCGCCGCGAATGGTCGATGTCTTCGAGCTTCTTGACGATCCCGCCGACCGTCGTTTCGAGCGCCTTCGCCGTTTCGTCCGCGCGATGCTCGGTCTGCTCCATGCGCTGCGCGATCTGCTCGAGGCTCTGCTGCAGCCGCTCGATCGTCTTGCGCTGGCTTTCGGCGTTCGACTTTTCCTCGATCGCCTTCAGCGCCGCTTCGACGGCCTGCGGGCCGATACCCGTCACGCCCTGTTCCATTTTTTCGAGGCGCGTGGCGAGCTGCGTCAGCGTGCCTTCCAGCGCCTGCGCGCGCCGCTTGGCTTCCTCGCGTTCGGATTCCTGTTCGGCGTTCTCGATGCGGTTCGACAGCGTGGAAAGTGTCAGGCGGATTTCCGAAAGCGTGTCGTCGGTTCGCCGCTCGGAGGTTTCGAGGTGGTCGACGACGGAATTGAGCGCTTTTTCGAGCGTCTGGATCGCGCGCGTGTCTTCGCCGCGAGGACCGCGGCCGCGTTCGGCGCGCTCCATGCGTTCCCCGAGCTGCTGAAGCTTCCGTTCCAGCGGATCGAGTGCGCGCGCTTCGGGATGCCTGTCTTCCATGTCGTGCTCCGACTGGTCGATACGCTGGGCGAGCTGGCCGACCGTGGCTTCGAGCTTGCGCGTCATCTCTGCCGTGCGGCGTTCGCTGCTGTCCACGCGCTGCACGAGTTCGCGCACGGCTTCCGCTACCGGACCGAGATCGATTTTCGGTTCCGGTACAGAGGCCTGCGGCGCAGCATGCTGCGGCTGGCTGTATCGGGATTGAGACATCTCAGGGTCCTGTTGCCCAACTTCGTCGGTGCCGGTGTCCATGATGACCTGGTTCAGCCACGCGCCGAGCGTCACGCCCGCGCGTCGCGCTGCCTGCTTGGCAGCTTCCCGCGCCTCGGGCTCAATGCCCTTGACGCTCCATGGAACCCCCGATCGCATCCGAATCACTATGCCCGTTAACCCTTCGGGCCAGTATAAACCGCGCTATCTTGTATTTCTAAACACGGACTGACCCAAAATCTTGTCGTGGTCGCTGATCTGGCCGCCGGCAAGCGGAATGCCGCCGGGGCGTGCTGTTTCAGCACCCCCAATAAAGCGGCAAGCTCGGTAAATACGGCGTTAACCGGGACTGCTAAGTGCGTGCCATGCCGATATTTCTTCGAAGAAGGCTCATCCCGCCGGATGGCTGTTCCGGAGCCTGAGCATCGCGGCGTCGCTCCACTCCGACCAGTTGCGGGCCTTGGCGAGATAGTCGCTGTAGGAGGCGGCGATGCGCCCGGAGAGATCGCTCATCGCCGCGAGCTCCGCCAGCACCTCGTTCGACGCCTTCGCCATGGCGGCGGCGACAGGCTCCGGCCATTCGCGCAGCTCCGTACCTCCGGCCGCGACCAGGCGGGCAAAGGCCTCGATATTGTGGAAGGTGAAGTCGGCCAACGTCTCCGCGGCGGTCGCGAGCGCCGCACCCCTTACGATCTCCTGAAGGTCGGCGGGCAGGGCGTCGAATTTCTCCCGCGACACAAGGAGTTCGAGCGACGGGCCTGCCTCGTGGAAGGCGGGCAGGTAGTAGTATTTCGCGACCTTGTCGAGGCCGAAGGCCGTGTCGTTCCAGGGGCCGACCCATTCCGCGGCGTCGATCGCGCCGCTCTTCATCGAGGTGAAGATTTCGCCAGGCGGCGTCAGCACGACGGAGACGCCGAGGCGGCGCATCACTTCGCCGCCGAGCCCGGCGATGCGGAAGCTGAGCCCCTTGAGGTCGTCGAGCGTCTCGATTTCGCGGTTGAACCAGCCGCCCGCCTGCACACCGCTCGAACCGGCATAGAAGGGCAGGACGCCGAAAGGCGCATAGGCCTCTTCCCACAGCGCCTGTCCGCCGCCATAGGCGAGCCAGCCCGCCGTCTCCGGTGCCGTCAGTCCGAAAGGCACGCCGGTGAAATAGTGGAAAGCCGGGTTCTTGCCCTGCCAGTAATAGGGCGTGCCATGCCCCATTTCGCATACGCCCTGCGACACCGCATCGAACACTTCGAAGGGCGGCACGATCTCGCCCGCGCCATAGAGCTTCACGGTGAGCCGCCCGCCCGACATCGCACCGATCCTGTCGGCAAGCCGCTGCGCATTGACGCCGACGCCCGGCGCGCCCTTCGGCCAGCTCGTCGCCATGCGCCATTCGATCCTGTCCGATACGCGTGCCCCCGATGCACTTGCCGATGCGGCGAGCGCCGGCAGTGCGATCGCGCCTGCCGCCGCGCCGAGAAAGTCTCTGCGTTTCATGATCTGAGCCCCCGGGAAACAACGTGCCGCAGCATCTCACCGGCGCCGCGCCTCGGCAACGCCATTCCGGGCGGCGGTCAGGGGCCTGCGAAAACCTGCACGGCAACGATGCGGTTGCCCTGCCGGGCGATGCCGATGCCGCTATCGGTCATTTCCGGCGCCCTGATATTTTTCCGGTGCATCGGGCTTTCGATCCACTTCTCGACCATCGCCGCCGCCAGCGCCGTCTCGCTCATCGACCCGTAGCTCGTTCCCTCCACGACCTGAATGTTTTCCGCGACGCGGCCGGTAAAGCCGGGCTCGACGGCGAGCACGCGCTCGCGCGGCCCCTGAGCGTCGGGATTGAAATGGCCGAAAAAACCGCGAAGCTCCATGTCCGCCGCATGCACAGCCGCCGCCCGCTGCAGCTTCGCATCGGGAGCGAGCCTGCCGAGATTGTTGGCCTCGCGATAGCTGTTGATCTCCTTGAGGATCGCCGCGCTGAGCGCCGGGTGGTCCTGCGCGGCGGCACTCGCCTGCACCGGAAGGCTCGTCAGGTTCACCTCCTGCAGCTTCGGCGGGGCACCGCTTCCCTGCGGCGCACAGCCGGCAAGGGCGGCGAGCGCCGCTATGGCAATTCCGGCGGCGGCAATGCGACGCATCTCTTTCCTCCCTCGGTGAACGTGTGCTGGTCCCCTTGATGGCCTACTAGACCATCTGGAAGTGCGGGCACCAAAAAAGATTTCATGACGCCATTGACGCTTACGTCAACGTCAATTAGATTCCGGTACACTTTTATAAAACGGCTGAAAACAGCCGAAAAATCACAAGATTGCAAATCTCGCGACACCATGCTGCTTCAGCGAGGAGCGGGTGGCGTGCGGTCCAAAGTCAGGGAGAAAGTCATGGAACAGCAGCTTGGCGCGGTCTCCGGCACGGCGCCCCGGCATAACGGCGCGGGGATGGCGGGCGCCACCTTTTCGATCACGGAACTTGCCGACGAGTTTGGCCTCACGACCCGTGCCATCCGCTTTTACGAGGACAAGGGCTTGCTCACGCCGGAACGGCGCGGACAGACCCGCATCTATCATCCGCGCGATCGCGCCCGTCTGACCCTCATCGTGCGCGGCAAGAATGTCGGTCTCGCCCTCGCCGAGATCAAGGAGATCCTGAGCCTCTACGACCTGCAGGACGGTTGCGAGACACAGAACAGGGTCGCCGTGGGCAAGTTTCGCAAGCGCATAGCTCAACTCCGCGAACAGCGTCAGGAGATCGATCTCCAGATCAGGACGCTCGAGGAAAGCTGCGCGCGGCTCGAAGCCCAGATCGAACGGCAGGTAAAGGACGCGGGACAGGACATTCCGGCGCCGAAAGCGGCCGCCCGTCCGGCAAAGACGAAGAAGCTGGAAAAGACTATCGTCTGAGGTGACGCGCCCTTGACGCAAGGGCGGGCTTACCTGCCGGAGGAAATCCATGCCGATCTACAAAGCGCCGCTGCGCGAATACCGCTTTCTTCTGAACGAGCTTCTCGACATCTCGCAATATGCGGGCCTGCCGGGCTTCGCGGATGCGCCCGCCGATCTCGTCGACGCCATTCTCGAGGAAGCGGCGAAGCTCGCGGAAGAGGTGCTGTTGCCGCTCAACCAGATCGGCGACCGCGAAGGCTGCAAGCTTGAAAACGGTGTGGTGACGACGCCGAAGGGCTTCAAGGAAGCCTACAGGCTGCTCGTCGATGGCGGCTGGCCGGCCCTCGTCGCCGACACCGCCTATGGCGGTCAGGGTCTGCCGAACGCGCTTGGCGTCGTCTTCAACGAAATGGTTTCTTCGGCGAACATGGCCTTCGGCATGTATCCGGGCCTCAGCCATGGTGCCTACTCCGCGCTGTCGCAGCACGGCACGCAGGAACAGAAGGACAAATATCTGCCCAGGCTCGTCACTGGCGAGTGGACCGGCACCATGAACCTCACCGAGCCTCATTGCGGCACCGACCTCGGTCTCCTGCGTACGAAGGCAGTGCCGGTCGGCGACGGTTCCTACAAGATCAGCGGACAGAAGATATTCATCTCCGCAGGCGAACATGATCTCGCCGAGAATATCCTTCATCTCGTGCTCGCCCGCATTGAGGGCGCGCCGGAAGGTGTGAAGGGTATTTCGCTCTTCCTTGTGCCGAAATTTCTTGTGAACGAAGACGGCTCCCTCGGAAACCGCAATGGCGTCTCCTGCGGCTCGCTTGAAGAGAAGATGGGCATTCACGGCAACGCCACCTGCGTCCTCAACTACGACGAGGCCATCGGCTGGCTGGTCGGCGAGGAACACAAGGGGCTGCGCGCCATGTTCACGATGATGAACGAAGCGCGTCTTGGCGTCGGGCTCCAGGGCCTGTCGCAGTCCGAAGCCGCCTATCAGAACGCGGTGACTTACGCGGTCGAACGCCTGCAGGGCCGCTCGCTGACAGGGCCGAAGGAAGAGGGCAAGCCCGCCGATCCCCTGATCGTCCATCCCGACATTCGCCGCATGCTGCTCGACGTCAAATCCTTCAACGAAGGCGCCCGCGCGCTTCTCCTCTGGACAGCGCTGCATGGCGATCTTTCGCATCGCTCGGACGACGAGAAGACGCGCGAGTTCGGCGACGACATGATGGCGCTTCTGACACCCGTGCTGAAGGGCTACTTCACCGATCGCGGTTTCATGAACGCCGTCGATGCGCAGCAGGTCTATGGCGGTCATGGCTATATCGAGGAAAACGGTCTCAGCCAGTTCGTGCGCGATGCGCGCATTGCCATGATCTACGAAGGCGCGAACGGCGTTCAGGCGCTCGATCTCGTCGGCCGCAAGCTTGCGCAGAATGGTGGCCGCGCCGTCTTCGCCTTCTTCAAGGCAATCGACGGTTTCGCGGCGGAGAACGGCAACGACGAAAAGCTGAAGCCTTTTGTCGAGCCGCTCGTCCGCGCCCGCAAGGACCTGGAGGCGGCGACCCTCTGGTTCATGGAAAACGCGCTCCAGAATCCCGATCACGCCGGCGCCGGCTCCACGCCCTACATGCATCTGTTCGGTGTCACCGGTCTCGCCTTCATGTGGGCGAAGATGGCGAAGGTCGCCAATGACAGGCTCGCCACCGCAAAGGATGGCGACAGGGCGTATTACGAAACGAAAATAAAAACAGGCCGCTACTACATGGAACATGTCGTGCCCGAGACGGCGACGCACCTTGCGCGCATCCGTCACGGCGCGGACCCCATGATGGCGCTGGCCGCAAACGAGTTCTGACAGGACGTCTCAGGGAGAACGACGAATGAGTCTGAATGCCGCTTACAAATCCCCTTGGCTGAACGAGGAACTGGAAATCCTCCAGAGCGCGGTCGCCAAATTCTACGAGAAGGAATTTCAGCCTCACGTCGAGCGTTGGGACGAGCAGGGTTGTGTGGACCGTGACGCCTGGTTGAAGGCGGGCGAAGCGGGAATTCTCTGCGCCTCGATCAAGGAAGAATATGGCGGCGGCGGCGGCAACTTCGCGCATGAAATGGTGATCGCCGAGGAACAGGGTCGCGCCGGCATTTCCGGTTTCGGCAATTCCGTTCACTCCGGCATCGTCGCTCACTACATCCAGTCCTATGGCACCGAGGAGCAGAAGAAGAAGTGGCTCCCGAAAATGGCGTCGGGTGAAATCGTCGGAGCCATCGCCATGACGGAGCCGGGCACGGGCTCGGACCTTCAGGGCGTGAAGACCACGGCGAAGAAGTCCGGCAACCAGTATGTGCTGAACGGCCAGAAGACCTTCATCACCAACGGTCAGCAGGCAAACCTCATCTGCGTCGTCGCCAAGACCGATCCCGCCGCGGGCGCCAAGGGCACCTCGCTCATCATGGTCGAAACGGAGGAGGTCGAGGGCTTCCGCCGCGGCCGCAACCTCAAGAAGATGGGCCAGAAGGCGCAGGACACGTCGGAACTCTTCTTCGATGAAGTGAAGGTGCCGACGTCCAACCTGCTCGGCACGGAAGAGGGCAAGGGCTTCATCCAGCTCATGCAGCAGCTTCCGCAAGAGCGCCTCATCATCGCCGTGCAGGCCTGCGTCGCGATGGAAATGGCCGTCAAATATACGAGCGATTATGTGAAGGAGCGTACCGCTTTCGGCCAGCGCATCCTTGATTTTCAGAACACGCAGTTCAAACTGGCCGAGTGCAAGACCGAGGCGACCATCGCCCGCGTCTTCACCGACGATTGCGCGGTGAAACTGCTCGACGGCAAGCTCGATCCCACCACGGCGGCCATGGCCAAGTGGTGGACCACGCAGAAGCAGAACGAAATCGTCGACACCTGCCTGCAGTTCTTCGGCGGCTACGGCTACATGATGGAATACCCCATCGCGAAGCTCTACACCGACGCCCGCATCCAGAAGATCTACGGCGGCACGAACGAAATCATGAAGATGCTGATCGCCCGCACGCTGTGAGCGGGCGTTTCACGACGGCAAACAAAGTCCCCCAGGGAGACATCGAATGACCGAATGTTATGTCTACGACACCGTGCGCACGCCGCGTGGCAAGGGCAAGAAGGACGGCGCGCTGCACGAAGTGACGGCGCTCGAACTTTCCACGCAGACGCTGAAGGCGATCCGCGACCGCAACGGCCTCGACACGTCGAAGGTCGATGACGTCGTGCTCGGCTGCGTCGATCCGGTGGGCGAACAGGGCGGCGACATCGCCCGCATCGCCGTGCTGAATGCGGATTACGCCGAGACGACCGCCGGCGTGCAGGTCAATCGCTTCTGCGCCTCCGGCCTCGAGGCGACCAACATGGCGGCCGCGAAGGTCATGACCGGCGAAGCCGACATGGCGATCGGCGGCGGCGTCGAGTCCATGTCGCGCGTCGGCATGGGTGCGTCGGGCGGCTCCTGGTCGACCGATCCGCAGATCGCCTTCAAGTCCTACTTCACGCCGCAGGGCATCGGTGCGGACCTCATCTGCACGAAATACGGCTTCACGCGCGCCGACGTCGACGCCTATGCCGTCGAGAGCCAGAAGCGCGCGAAACACGCCTGGGACAAGGGCTACTTCTCGAAATCGGTCATTCCGGTGAAGGATATCAACGGCCTCACCATTCTCGACCATGACGAACACATGCGCCCCGAAGCGACGATGCAGTCGCTCGCCGCACTCCAGCCTTCCTTCGCCTCGCTGGGCGAATTCGCCTTCGACGGCGTCGCGCTCGACCGTTATCCGGAAGTGGAAGAAATCGTCCACGTTCATCACGCGGGCAACTCGTCCGGCATCGTGGACGGCGCGTCCGCCGTGCTTCTCGGCAATCTCGAAACCGGCAAGGCGATGGGCCTGAAGCCCCGCGCCCGCATCCGCGCCATGGCGTCCATCGGCTCCGAGCCCTGCATCATGCTGACGGGCCCCGCCGATGTGTCGCGCAAGGCGCTGAAGAAGGCCGGCATGAACCCCGAAGACATCGATCTCTACGAGCTGAACGAGGCCTTCGCCTCTGTCGTGCTGCGCATGATGCAGTCGCTCGACATCTCTCACGACAAGATGAACGTCAATGGCGGCGCCATCGCCATGGGCCATCCGCTCGGTGCCACCGGCGGCATGATCCTCGGCACCGTTCTCGACGAACTCGAACGCCGCGACCTGAACACCGCGCTCATCACGCTCTGCGTCGGCGCGGGCATGGGCACCGCCACCATCATCGAACGCGTGTGAGGCCAAAAATGACCACTTATGAAAACTTCAAGTTCGAAGTCGACGGCGACGGCATCGCGCTCGTCACCTGGGACATGCCGAACCGCTCGATGAACGTGCTCTCCCAGAGCTCGATGGGCGACATGGCCTCCATCATCGAAAAGATCATGTCCGACGACGCCATCAAGGGCGCCGTCCTCACCTCCGGCAAGGATGCTTTCTGCGCCGGCGCCGACCTCTCGATGATGGGTGGCCAAGCTGGACCAAAGGAGGCGGGCGGCTCCGGCGAAGGTTCGCAGGAAGACCGCGTCAAGGCGATGTATGAGGGCAACCTCAAGTTCAACATGCTGCTCCGCAGTCTCGAGACCTGCGGCAAGCCGGTCGCTGCCGCGATCAACGGCACGGCCCTCGGCGGCGGCCTCGAGGTCACGCTCGCCTGCCACTACCGCGTGGTGAGCAACAAGCCGAAGACGCAGGTCGGTCTTCCCGAAGCGAAGGTCGGCCTCCTCCCCGGCGGTGGCGGTACGCAGCGCCTGCCGCGTCTCATCGGCGCACAGGCGGCCCTGCCGCTCATCCTGCAGGGCACGGCGCTGACGCCCGAGAAAGCCGTGCAGTCCGGCATCTGCCACAAGCTCGTCGAGCCCGGCGAGGAAATCGCGGCGGCAAAGGCCTGGCTCAAGGAAGGTCTTGCCCAGCCGAAGATCAAGCTCGGCAAGAAGGGCCCGGAGGTTTACGCCATCGCCGTGCAGCCATGGGACCGCGAAGGCTATCGCGTTCCCGGCGGCGATCCGCATTCGAAGGGCGGCAGCCAGGTCTTCACCATCGGCAACGCGACGCTCCACAAGCAGACGCATGGCAATTTCCCGGCGCAGAAATACATCATGTCCTGCGTCTATGAAGGCCTGCAGGTGCCGATCGAGGCGGGGCTCCGCATCGAGACGCGTTACTTCACGAAGCTGCTGATGGATCCGCGCTCCAAGGCGATGATCCGCTCGCTCTTCCTCTCCATGCAGGAACTCGGCAAGGGCGCGCGCCGTCCCTCCGGCGTTCCCGCCTTCACCGTGAAGAAGCTCGGCATTCTCGGCGCCGGCATGATGGGGGCGGGCATCGCTTACGTGTCGGCCCAGGCCGGCATGGAAGTCGTGCTTCTCGACACCGATCAGGCCAATGCCGAAAAGGGCAAGGCCTATTCGGAGAAGCTCCTGAAGAAGCAGCTCGAGCGCGGCAAGACCACGCAGGAGAAGGCCGACAAGCTTCTCGGGCTCATCAAACCGACGACGAATTACGACGACCTCAAGGGCGCCGATCTCGTCATCGAGGCCGTCTTCGAGAACCGCGACATCAAGGCGGAAGTGACGAAGAAGTCCGAGCCCATGCTGGCTGAAGGCGGCATCTACGGCTCCAACACCTCGACGTTGCCGATCACCGGTCTCGCCGAGGCTTCGGCGAAGCCGGACAACTTCATCGGCATCCATTTCTTCTCGCCCGTCGACAAGATGCAGCTTGTCGAAATCATCATGGGCAAGAAGACGAGCGACGAGACGCTCGCCAAGGCCATGGACTATGTGAAGCAGATCAGGAAGACGCCGATCGTCGTGAACGACAGCCGCGGCTTCTACACCTCGCGCTGCTTCGGCACCTATGTCGGCGAAGGCCTCGCCATGCTGGGCGAGGGCGTGCCCCCCGCCATGATCGAGAATGTCGGCAGGATGACCGGCATGCCGATGGCCCCGCTCGCGCTCAACGACGAAGTCGCGCTCGACCTCGCCTGGAAGGTGCGCGAGCAGACGAAGAAGGACCTCGGCGACAAATATGTCTCCGGCCCCGCCGACGTCCTCCTCGAAAAGATGGTCGTGGAGCTTGGCCGCGTCGGCAAGAAGGCGGGCAAGGGCTTCTACGATTATCCCGCCCCGGAAAACAAGGACGGCAGGAAGAAGCTCTGGCCGGGCCTCGCCGATCTCGTCGGCAAGAGCCTGAACCCGGACGACCTCGATGTGCAGGAGCTGAAGAACCGCTTCCTCTACATCCAGGCGCTCGAAGCCGCGCGCTGCTTCGAGGAAGGCGTGGTGACGGATGTGCGCGACGCCGATGTCGGCGCGATCCTCGGCTGGGGCTTCGCGCCCTGGTCCGGCGGGCCGCTGTCGCTCATCGACATGGTCGGCACGGCGGCCTTCGTCGAACAATGCGACAAGCTCGCCCGGAAATACGGGCCGCGCTTCACGCCGAACAAGCTGCTGCGCGACATGGCATCGAAGGGCGAAACCTTCTATGGCCGCTTCGCGCCGAACAAGGAAAAGGCCGCCGCCTGATCGCGGCTGCCATGACCGAATGAAAGGGCGGCCCCTCGGGGCCGCCCTTTTTCTTGCCCTGTTTGGCGGAAAATGCGTGTTCTTTGTCATTCCCGCCAAGCCCGGCGCGGCCTAGTCTTTTTCCATGACCAGACCCGCGAAATCTTCAAAGTTCAGCCCCGCGCCCCGTCGCGTGATGATGCTCGTCTATGACGCGGCGCAGGTGCTCGACATTGCCGGGCCCGTGCAAATCCTCTCCGCCGCCATCGATCCGGCCACTGGCGCCCCCGCCTACGAGATCGAGCTTGTCGCCGAGGAGCACGGTCCCGTTGCGACCACCAGCGGTATCGTTCTCCGCGTCAATCGCTCGATGGAGGATTTCGCAACCTCGGAACTCGCCACATTCGACACCTTCATGGTGACCGGCGGCCACGGCTCGCGCACGGCGATGGAAAACGAGCGCCTGCTGGCCTTCGTGCGCCGCGCATCCCGCGCCGCGCGCCGCACCGTCTCCATCTGCACGGGTTCTGTCATTCTCGCCGCTGCCGTCCTCGAAAACATCCGCTATGTTCGCGACGGCAATCTCGTCACGGCGGCAGGCGTCTCGGCCGGCATCGACATGGCACTCTGGCTCGTCGGCCAGATGCATGGCGAGGATCACGCGCGGCTCACCCAGCTTGCCATGCAATACGACCCCGCCCCGCCTTACGCCGCGGCTGTTTGATCGCTATTCTGCCCCTGCAGAAAAGGGGGAGGGGCGGATGGCCGAAGCAACGGAAAAGGAACTCAATGCCTGGCGTGCCAGCGCGGAGCTGCATCAGCGGTTTTTAACGGGGCTCATCCTGCGCGCCGTGGTCTTCAAGGGCGAGGCGGCGGCGACGGAACTCAACTTCCGCACCTTTCGCGCCCAGCATGAAGAGAAGTTTCTCGCCGGCTGGAAGAGCCTGGGCCTCTCGCACCTCCCTCCCGCCGTCGCCTGCGCGCAATACATCTATCTGGCGAACCATGTCGGCGGCGTGAAGTGCGAGTTCATTCCCGAAAGCGACAGGAAAGCCTGGGTGCGTTACCTCCCGCCCCGCTGGATATGGGACGGCGCGGCCATCTGCGCCGTGCCGAACGAGGTCAGTGTGGCCTTCATGCGCGGCTTCCACTCGCAGGTCGGCGTCTCGCTCGGCAATCCGAATCTCGGCTTCGTCTGCACCTCCATCACCACGCGCGTCGACCCCTGTCTCGAAGGCTATTTCATCGAGGAGGATCGCCCTCTCGCCGAAAACGAGCGTCTCCGCTTCCGCTTCGACGAGGAGGGACCGGACGTCGACCCCGCGAAGCTCCCCCATGTCGAATGGTCGGAAGAGCGCATGGTCAAGGCGAAGCGGAACTACGCCGTGCAATATATCCGCTCGATCCTGCCCGCCGCCGTGTCGCTCTTCGGCGAGGAGGAGGCGTTGAAGCTCGGGCAGGAAACGGGCCGCCTCATCGGCATGCAGTGCTACGACGCGACCGCTGCCTTCATCGGCGTGAAGCAGAACGATCCGCAGGCCTTCGCCCACTACCTCGCCACGCTTCTCGACGCGGGCGGCGATGCGGCGGAAGTCGCGGGCGCGGAAGTCTCGACCCGCACCTGGCGCATGATGAACGGCAAGCAAGGCGTCACGCCCGCCTGTTTCGACGCCTGGAACGCGCTCTTCGAAGGCGCGCTCGCCGTCCACAACCGGCATCTGCGCCTTGAGGTCACGTCGCGCATGGACGCGGGCGCGGATCGTTGGGGCTGGCGGATTGTCTGAACATCAAGTCTAATTTCGCCAAAGAAACGCAACCTTCATCGGGAAGAGAAAATGTCTGCCAGCAATCCGTTCGATCCGAAGCTTTTCACCGCCGAAGCCATTTCCGCCGAAACGAAGGGCATCAACGATTTCATCGTCGCTGCCATGAAGGACATGCCGGAGTGGTGGGATATCGGCGTTCAGACCGTCCGCGATCAGCGCGCAAGAGGCGAGGGCGCCTTCCCCCTCGCGCCGAAATCGCCGCGCGCCCGCGAAATCGAGATCGACGGCAAAGGCAACAAGGTGAAGCTCCGCATCGTCGCCCCGGAAACGAGCCCCAAGGGCGTCTATCTCCACATTCATGGTGGCGGCTGGACGCTCGGCGCCGCCGACCAGCAGGACCCCATGCTGGAGCGCATTGCGGACAATGCGGGACTTGCCTGCGTCAGCGTCGAATATCGCCTCGCGCCTGAAAATCCTTATCCCGCAGGGCCGGACGATTGCGAGGCCGCCGCCGTCTGGCTGGCGAAGAACGCGAAATCGGAATTCGGCACCGACGCGCTCACTATCGGCGGCGAGTCGGCGGGCGGCCATCTCTCCGCCGTCACGCTGCTCCGCATGCGCGACCGTCACGGCTACACGGGCTTCAAGGGCGCGAACCTCGTCTTCGGCGCTTTCGACATGTCGATGACGCCGAGCCAGAAGGCCTTCGGCGATGAGCGCCTCATCCTGCGCACCATCGACATCGAGAAGTTCGGCGACGCCTTCATGCCGCCGCAAGTCGACCGGCGCGACCCGGATGTCTCGCCCCTCTATGCGCGCCTCCACGACATGCCGCCGGCCCTTTTCACCATCGGCACGCGCGACGCGCTGATCGACGACAGCCTTTTCATGTATTCGCGCTGGATCGCGGCCGGCAACGAGGCGGAACTTGCCGTCTATCCGGGCGGTGCCCACGGCTTCGTCGCCTTCCCCGGCGAAATCGCCGCCGCCGCCAACAAGCGTGCCGACGAATTCCTCGCCAAGGCGGTGGGCTAGCGTCAGGCGGCGCTGAGTTCCCGCACCCGGGGCTCTGCGTCGGGCCACACGTCGCGCCGCGCGAGGCGAAGGTCGTAATCGCTCTGCAGGTTGAGCCAGAGTTCGGGCGTCGTCCCGAAATATTTGGCCAGCCGCAGCGCGGTGTCGGCGGTAATCCCGCGCTTTCCCCTCACGATCTCGCTGATCCTGGCAACGTTCACGTCGAGGTCGCGCGCAAGGCGGTTCTGGCTGAGGCCGAGCGGCTTCATGAACTCCTCAAGCAGAATCTCGCCCGGCGGAATGGGGTCCAGCTTCTTTGTCCGCTTGCTCATCTTTTTATCCTCGCTCAGTGATAGTCGACGATTTCGACATCGGCCGCATCGCCGTTCTGCCAGACGAAGCAGATGCGCCACTGGTCGTTGATCCGGATCGAATACTGGCCGCGTCTTTCGCCTTTTAGCGCTTCGAGCCGGTTCCCTGGCGGTACGCGCAACTCCTCGACCTTCCGGGCGGCGTTAAGCAGCAGAAGCTTGCGCCGCGCCGCTTTCTCGATCGCTCCGAAGCGCGGAACATCCTCGTCGGCAAACAGCCGGGCCGTGTCCTTGCAGCGGAACGAGCGGATCATGTGGAAAGTCTATACCGGATTCCGGAATACGCAAATCAGTACAAAATTCTCATAAATTGAACAATGTTCAATAAATTGATATATGTTCAATAGGCCGCGCAAATTCGGGAGAAATCCATGTCCTTCGAGCACATCGTCTACGAGCAGCAGGGCCGCGTCGCCACCATCATGCTCAACCGGCCGGACCGCTTGAATGCCATCGCGTCGGGCATGCCGCGCGAGATCGCGAGGGCCGTCGACATGGCGAACGAGGACGACGGCGTCCATGTCATCGTGCTGACGGGCGCAGGCCGCGCCTTCTGCGCTGGCTACGACCTCAAGGATTTCGCCGAGGCCCCGGCGGGAAATCGGGGCACAGGCGTCCCGGCCGGCGACCCGCGCCCCTGGGACCCCCCATGGGACCCAATGGTCGATTTCAACATGATGTTCGCCAACACGAAGGACTTCATGTCCCTCTGGCGCTCGCACAAGCCGACCATCGCCAAGGTCAGGGGATTCGCCGTCGCGGGCGGCTCCGACATCGCGCTCTGCTGCGACATGGTGGTGATGGCGGACGACGCGAAGATCGGCTATCCGCCGGCCCGCGTCTGGGGCTGCCCCACCACCGCCATGTGGGTCTACCGCCTCGGGCCCGAGCGCGCGAAGCGGATGCTTTTCACGGGCGATCTCGTAAGCGGAGCGGAAGCCGCCGAAATGGGTCTCATCCTCGAAGCCGTGCCGGAGGCGGAACTCGATGCCCGCGTCGAGGCGCTTGCCGCGCGTATGGCGGGTGTGCCGCGCAACCAGCTCATGATGCAGAAGCTCCTCGTCAATCAGGCCTACGAGAATATGGGCCTGCAGACGACGCAGATGTTCGCGACCCTCTTCGATGGCATCACCCGCCACTCGCCCGAAGGCGTCTGGTTCAAGCAACGCGCGGAGGAAGTCGGCTTTCAGCAGGCGGTGAAGGAGCGCGATGGCGGCGGGCCCATCGCCGAAGGCATCTCCCGCTCGACCTATAAATTCTGATGGCCGGCGCCGCCGAAAGACGCCGCGAGGATCTGCGCGATCACAAGCGCAAGGCGATCCTTGCCGCCGCGCGCCGCGTCTGCGACGCAGGCGGGCCCGAGGCGCTCACCATGCGCGCCGTCGCCGCCGAGGCAGGCTATGCGGCGGGCGCCGTCTATTCCTACTTCTCCGGCATCGACGAACTCGCCATCGCGCTCACCGCCGAAGAGCTCGGTCATCTCGCGCGCCGCATGCGCGAGGCCGCCGAGAAAGCGGGCTCGCCCGCCGCTGCGCTCGAAGCCGCGGCAAGGGAGGCGCTGAAGGCGACGGCGGGAAACGCGCCCCATGTCCGCCTCGCAGGCCGCCTCATGTCGGCGCAAGCGCTCCCCGCCGATCTCGACCGCGCGGTCACGGGCCGCCTCATCGCCATTCTCGAAACACTGGGCGGGCCGCTGCGTGCGGCGACGGGCCTCGAAGGGGAAGCCGCGCACCGCGAAATCCTCTGCCTCGCCGCCCTCTTGATCGGTCTGCGCGTCCTCGAAGGCTCGGGCCGTCTCGCGCCCCTCGGCTACAGCGCCGAAAGCCTCCTCGCGCACCGCCTCGCCGGGCTCTCCGAGGCATGACAAGCCGCACGCGCGCCCCTATGCTGCGGCACCCGCCATTCAGTTTTCCAAAGTCAAAATGACAGAGTTTCTCGATACGTTTCGCGGCAGCGTGAATACATGGGAGTGCGACGAGGTCGGCCACATGAACGTGCAGTTCCATGTCGCCCGCGCGTCGGACGCCGCCTTTTATCTTCGTCACGCGCTGGGCTTGTCTCCGTCGCGCGTCCGCGCCGAGGGCAGGGCCATGGTCGCGATCGAGGAGCACATCCGCTTCCACCGCGAGCTCCGCGCCGGCGACATCATGAACATGCGCTCGCGCCCGGTGGAACTGCGCGACAGGACGATGGTGAGCTTTCACGAGCTTTTCAACTCGGCCTCCGGCGAAACCGCCGCCACGGCCGTTGCGTTATCGGGCCATTTCGATCTCGAAAGCAGGAAACTCGTTCCCTGGCCCGAGGAAGCGCGCGCCGCCGCTGCGCCCTTTGCAGGCCCGCTTCCACCCCATGCCGAGCCGCGCAGCGTCCCGCGCGAAAGCCTCATGCAGCATGTGAGGGCGCTCGCATGAGCGGCATGATCGACACCTATCGCGGTTACGTCTCGCTGCAGGAATGCGACGAGATGGGCCACATGAACATCCAGCACTACATCTCGAAGAGCTCCGACAGTTCCTACAATCTGCGCGTCGCGCTCGGTCATCCCGCGCTCGATCAGGGGGTATCCGGTCTCGGCTACGTCGCCCTCGAACACCACATCCGCTTCCACCGCGAATTGCGCGCGAGCGACCTCGTGGTGATCCGTTCCGGTATTGTCGATATCCGCGACAAGACCATGCGCATCTATCAGGAGATGCGCGAGGCGCTGGACGACAGGCTGGCCGCGACCTATGTCGTCGACACCGGCTGCCTCGATCTCGAAACGCGCCGGCTAGCGCCCTGGCCCGATGCCGTGCGCGCCCGCGCCGAGGAAATGCGCACCGGCCTCCCGCCGGAAGCCGAACCCCGCTCGATCCCGCGGGACGCGATGGAGCGCGATATCTCGCTCGCCCGCGCCGATGAGCTCGGCATGGTCGAGACCAACCGCTCCGTCGTCAACACCTGGGAATGCGACACCAACGACCACATGAATGCGCGCTTCTTCATGGCGCGTTTCTCGGATGCGCAAGGCCACATGTGGGCCCATGCCGGCCTCGGCCGTCACGAGCAGGCCGCGCGCGGCCTCGCCACCGCGACGGTCGAGATGCGGCTCGTCTATCTGCGCGAACTGCGCGCGGGCGAAACGCTCTTCGTGCGCACGGCCATCCTGCCCGGCGAAGGCAAGACGGTGCGCTACCGTCACTGGCTTTTCAGCGGCGACACCGGCGAGCCTGCCTGCGTGGCGGAAGGCGCGGCGCTGCTCTTCGACAAGGCAAGCCGCAAGGCCGTGCCTTTGCCGGAACCGATCGCGGCCCGCCTTTGAAATTCTTGAATGCATCACTTGAAGAAAATGGAAGAAGAAAATGAGTGAGATGATCGAAGTCGCGCGCTCCAGCGTCCAGACCTGGGAAAGCGACCAGATGGGCCACATGAACGTGCAGTTCTATGTCGAGAAGGCGGGGCAGGGCCTTGCCGCGCTCGGTCTTGCGCTCGGGCTCGGTCCGCGTGTCTCGCGCGGCGAGGGCGCGCGTCTTCAGGTGAGCGACCATCATGTGCGCTTCCTGCGCGAGCAGCGCCCCGGCGCGCCCTTCTTCATCCGCGCGGGCGTGCTTGAGGTGCGCGATTTCGGCCTCAGCGTCTATGAGGAAATGGTCAGCACCGTCTCGGGCGAACCCGCCGCCACCTTCAATGCCGAAGTGCAATGGGTGGACGACGAGACGCGTGAGGTGAAGCCGCTTCCCGCAAAGGCAAAGGCTGCCGCGAAGGAACTGATCGTCGAACGCCCGGTGCATGGAGCCCCGCGCGGCCTCGAGCTTTACGACCCGCGCCCCGCGCCGAAACTGAAGGAAGCGGATGCGATGGGCATGGTCCGGACCTGGGCCGGCGACATCGCGCCGCAGCTCTGCGACGCGCAGGGCTTCCTGTCCGTTCGCCATTTCATGGGCATCGTCTCGGACGGCATCCCGAACCTGCTCGCGCAGACCAACGGCACCGACCGCTCGAAAACGCCCTCCGTCGGCGGCGCCGCCCTCGAATACCGTTTCGTCTACCGGCGCTATCCGCGCGTGGGCGATATACTGACGCTCCGCAGCGGGCTGAAGAATGTCGGTCCCAAGACCTATACCTGGTGCCACTGGCTTTTCGACCTCGAAACCGGCGAAGCCGTGGCGACCGCCGAGGCCGTCGCCATCGCGCTCGATCTCACCACGCGCAAGGCGATCCCGATTCCCGAAGAAATGCGCACCAATCTTGAATCGCTGGTGATCGAGGGCCTCGGCGTCTGACAAAAAGGGGAGCGGCATGGGAGGATTTCTGAGAAGCGCGCTGACGGCGGAGGAAGCGGCCTTCCTCGACAGCGCCGCCGCCTTCACGGCGAAGACGGTCGCGCAACACGCGAATGAATGGGAGCGCACCCGCCGCCAGCCGGTCGAGGCGTTGCGCGAGGCCGCCTCGCTCGGCCTTCTCCGCCTTGAAACCCCTGAAGAACAAGGCGGCCTTGGCCACCGCTATCTCGTGAAGCTCGCGCTCTGCGAGGAAATGTCGCGCGCCGACATGGCCTTCGCCTTTTCTCTCGTGAACACGCAGAACGTCGCCGCGCGTCTTGCATACTCTGCCTCCGCGCGTCACCGCGGAAGCCATGTCCCGGCGCTCATGTCGGGCGCGCTCTTCGGCGCCACCGCCTTGAGCGAGCCCGGCGCGGGCAGCGATTTTTCCTCCATCCGCACAAGCGCGCAAAAGGTGGAAGGCGGCTGGCGTCTCAACGGCGAGAAGGGCTGGATCACCATGCCGGCATCGCCTGCTTCCTTGTCGATGCCCGCCGCGAAGGCTTCGCGCGCGGCGAGGCAGGGGTGGTAACGCCTGCAATTCTCTGGCGCGCTCGTGACCGCTTGCTCGATTACCAGACGGCGAAATGGGTTTGGCATTGCATCGCACGATATGGGCATAGTTGAGTGATCGCCGCCTACACCGACGGCAGCACCGAAATCATGAACGAGCGCATCGGCGCAGGCCTCTTTAAGACTTACGGGCCACGCTAAAATAAACAGTGTCATCCCGGCACTCGTTGCCGGGACCCAATCCACGCTGCGGCAAAACGAAAGGCGAGTGGGCCCCGGGGACAAGCCCCGGGGCTTAAATGGCGAAATGAAGCAGGTAGGCGTTCGCTGCCCGCCTATCGCTCTTCCCGCTCCAGCCGGTCCCTGAACGCGCGGATTTCCTCCGCCACGACGTCGGGAAATTCCATCGGCAGGAAATGCGTCGCGCCCGGCACCTGCGCCACATGCGCCTTCGGGTCGCGCCGTTTCAGCAGCATCGGGAAAGGTGCGCGGCAGGTCGATCCGTGTTCGGCATAAAGCAGCGCGAAGGGCACATGCAGGTTGCGCACGGCCTTGCCGATATTGTGTCCATGCGCACGGAAATTCGCCGCCTCCCATGACGGCGCGCAGGAAAGTTCCACCTGTCCGTCTTCGCGTGTGCTTGTGCCGCCCGCCACATAGGCTTCGATGAAGTCCCGCGGCCAGGTGCGGAAGGCCCCGCGTCCCTCATAGCGATCCACCATCGTCTCCCGGTCGGGGAAGACGGCGCGTCGTTTTTCCGCCCCGTCGGCGAGCGACATCGGCCCGCCGCTCTTCCCCTTCAGCCGGTAGAGCGTCAGGAGCCAGCGGAAGCTCGCGGGCGTCATCACCGGGTCGATCAGCACGAGGCCGCGCACAAGGTCGGGCCGCGCCGCCGCCGCCATGACGCTCGTCGCCCCGCCCATCGAATGTCCCGCGAGAATGATCTTGCGGCCCGTCGTCTTCGCGAAATCCTCGATCATCGCGATCAGGTCGTCGCGATAGACATACCAGTTGCGGTGCCTTGCCGGATCGGTCGGCAGCCGCGTCTCCCCGTGCCCGCGCGCATCCCAGGCGCGCACATGGAATTCGTCGGCCAGCGTCGAGAGGACCGGCGCATAGGTCATGCCGTTGAAGCCGTTGGCGTGGGCGAAATGGAGCGGCGTCTTCCCCGGATCGTCATGACCCCATTCGAGATACGAAATCGCCCCTTCCGGCAGCGGCAGGCTTCGCCGCGCCGGCGTCTCACGCACAACGGTTTTCATGAAGGTCAATCCAGCAGTTTTTTCTTCTTGAGCCACCCGGCCACGATGGCGACAGCTTCGGCCATCTTGTCCGGCTGGCCAATATAATAATGCGTCGCGCCCTTCACGAAATGAAGTTCCTTGTCGTCATGTTGCACGCCTGCATAGATGCGCGCCGCGTGGGAGGGCGTACAGCCGTCATCGGCGCTGTTCTCGATCACGAGCACCGGCACGAGATATTCGTCCGTATAGGGCGGCTGGTTGGGGTTCTTCGGGTCGTAGAGATCGAGCTCCACGTCCCGGTCGTCGGGGTCGAGTTCGTTGCGGATCGACGGGTCGAGCCATTCGGTCAGCGTGATCGCCCGGCTCACATGCGCCGCGAGCTGCAGCACGGCGTCGGCGGGAATGAGCCCCGCGCGAGGCCGCGCTCCGCCGCTTCGGCACGGTCGAGGAAATCGCCGGCGCCGCGACCTTCCTCGCCAGCCCCCGCGCGTCCTTCATCACCGGCGAAGTCCTCGTCGTCGATGGCGGTCAGGTGCGGTAGTTGCAATTTCTGCTGTAGTCGTCAGGACCACCCTCCCACAGGGGGAGGGTGGGACCGCTCGCAATGACGAACTGAAGGAGAATTCCTAGTCCTTCCCGATCGAACCTTCCTTGAACAGCCGCTCGCGCAACTCCTTGTCGAACACCTTGTTGTTGCGGCGAATCCATTCGAGCACCATCACCGCATGCTCGATTTCCTCGTCGCGATTGTGCTCGAGGATCTTCCTGAGCTCTGGATCGGTGCAGGCTTCCGCGCGCTGGTTGTACCAGTCGACGGCTTCGAGTTCCTCCATCAGCGACACAATGGCGCGATGCAGGTTGAGCGCTTCGGGTGACAGATTGGCTTCGTGCAGGCCTTCGCTGGACATGGGGACTCCTTCAGTGTTCTTGGCAGGCGTTCATTCAACGACCAGTTGGAACTGACGCCTCGTCAGGCGCGGGTAGGGCGGGAAATCCGCAAGCAGCTCCCCGCCCGTTTGTTTTAGCATGGAAAGGACGGCCTCGCGCTCGCTTCCGCGCAACGAGGCGAGAAAATCGAGCGGCCTTTGCAGCATCCAGAGGTCGAAGGTGAAGATCGCGCGCTTGTCGCGCGCTCCTTCGAGTTCGAACTCATGCATGCCGAGCGCGCGCGGCAGCGGTTGCTTGCCCGCGATGAGTTCGGGATGTGCCTCCACATGCGCCGTCAGCGCCTCTGCCGTCTTGAGAAGCACCGGCAGATATTCCCGCGCGATCCGTGCAAGGACGGGCTTGAGCGTCTCGGGCACTTCGTCCTGCCCGAGAAACGCGCCGCCCTTCGGATGCGGCGGCTTCGTCATGCGCTGCACCCATTCGGCGACTTTCGGCGCAAGCCTCTTCATGATCTCTCCGGAAGCCGGGTCGCGGTATTGATGCGCATAGAGCGGCCCGTAAAGGCCGAAATCGGCGATCGAAGGCCGTGTGCCGAAGAGGAAATCGTGCTTCGCAAAATGCGCGTCGAGTTCGGCAAGAAGCCCCTCATAGGATGTCTCGATGGCCGGCCCCGTCACCGGCGTCACGCCCAGCGCCGGCAGCGCGCCCGCGAAGGGCTTCGCCGTTTCCTCGCCCACGGCGCGCTGTCCCGCTTCGTCGAGGTCGGGGCGCGACAGCCGTCCGAATTCGGAGATCGCGAAGTCCCGGTTCTTCGTCCAGCGGTAATGCATGGCCGGCATCTTCAGCCATTCATCCGCCCACGTTTCGATGAGAAGCGCCGCGAATTTCTGCTTCGCGCCTTCGGGATAGATCGTCGGCTCGGGAAACCGCGCCTCGAAATGGTCGATGATCTCGCTCGAATCCTGCCATGTCTCGTCTTCCGGCGTCACGACGACGGGGATCACCGGCCAGCCGACGCGGGCGAGGATCACGTTGCGATAGATCTCGCGCGTCGGCGTGATTTCCGAAAAGGGAATGCGCTTGTAGCGCATATAGGCGCGCACCTTGCCCGAGAAGTAGCTCACTTCCGCGCCGTAGAACTCATATCCCTTGGTCATGATTTTCTTTCGTTCCCCGCGCGGCGCAAACCGGATGGGTGCGCTTTCAGCCCGTCGAATTTCTATTCATTGGCACTAATAGTGTTAATTTATCTGCGATGCGCCCTCACCGGCCGAGAACCTCTTTCGCTTCCGCACCCTTCAGCACGTCGAGATAGAGCGCCTGCCGGCACTGGTCGAGGCAGGCGATGATGTGGTTGGGTCTCTCCCCCTTCACATAGAAAAAGAGATTGTAGCGCATGCCGCCCACATTGCTCACGGCGTCGAGTTGCCACACCGCGTCATGCGAGGGCGCCTTGCCTCCGCCCGCCGCCGTCTCGATAAGCGCTGCCGCCCGGGTGCGCCGTTCGCCCTCCAGCTTGCCACCCTCGAATGCCTGGAAGCGGATGTCGTAGCGCGCATCGAAGGCGCCGACGGAAGGCGGGGGAACGGCGCCGGGCGGCATGGCGAGAATGGAAACCGGGTCGGCCGAGCCATGCGCGACCCATGCCTCGCCGAGCACCGGCACCAGTGCCTGCCCCTGCGGGGCGCAGACGCGCACCAGCCACCTGTCGAAAGGAGAGGGCACCGGCTTTGCCTTCCCCTGGGGCGCTCGCGCACAGAGAAAATCCTTCTCGTCTTCCACCCGGCGCGCCTCCGGCGCGCGCGTCTCCGCCGGCGTTGCCGTCGCGTCGGGCGGCGCATCCGGCACCGTCGGCCCGTCCATCTCCATGGCGATGCCGCGCTCGCCCGCCGTCTCGCGGGGCGGGTCGCCCGGCTCCCACACTTGTGCCGGGGCGGGCAGCGCGAAAGCCGCGGCCAGCGCGGCGGCGATGAATGCGATGCGTCTCGGGCGTCGGCGGAACATGGGATGTCGTTTCTTTGTTTTCGCCGGGGCCGGGCGGCGGAAGATCATGATCAAGTCACAGGATACCGGCCTTTTTGTCGAGCCGGAAGCGTTGACGCACACAGTCCTCGACAACTCGGAACATAACCCTCGTTGAGTGAGCGTGACCCTCGGCACAAGCTTCCCTCCATGGAAACACCGCTTCCGAAGCCGGGTCTTCCCGGGTCATCGAAGGAGCGGTCAAGTGGAGTGAGCACCATGAACGCCATCGGCTCCGGATATAACCGGCTCGAACGCGGCTTCGTCGCCGAAGCGGGTCATCGCGCATCCGCCGGGTCTTTCGGGCGCCGCGTCTATGGCCGCCCCGCGCCGGCGCCCGCCGCCGAGCTCGAAGTCGAAACCATTCTCGCGCGCTGCCGTGCGCGCCGCGCCGGCGAAGACACGCTCGCCTATATCGCGACGGGGCTCAGCCTTCTTGCCCTGTCCGCCGTTTCCGCGCTGCCGATGTTCTGAGCAAAGCGGCCCGGTTCTTTTGCGGCGATTCTTTTGAGGCAAGATAAACAAAAACATGTCACCCCCGGGCCCTCCTTTGGAATCAAGGAGGCCGGGGGTCCAGGAACCGCTTGCTCCACATCTGACAAAACAAAATGAAAGTGTCATCCCGGCGAAAGCCGGGATCCATGGGCCGTGCGTCAAAGTTCGGCCGGAAGAGACTGGCGATAGCCTCTCCTCAATCCGTCATGGCCCGCTTCATGCGGGCCATCCACGTCTTTGCGTGGCCGGGCTAGCTTGTGTGGCAATCGGGGCAGCAGGTTCTGCAACCATTTGACTGTCGAAAATACTCCTTCGCCGCCGCGACAGCCGGGGCGCAGCTGCTGAACTGTCCGAGAGGCTGCTGATTGGAAGGTAGCGGCATAAATCTGCACCCCTCCCGGTGGACTTCGTGATCCCCGTTATCCTGCTCTCTCTTGTTCACACAGTAAAAAGCCATCGTCCTTACTCCGTTCCGGATTGAGGACTCGACTCGCTAACATGATTCGTACACTGATTTAACTAAAATCAAGGTAAGTCAAACTGCCTGACATTGGCGACCTAAACCCTCTTCATCACACAAACAAAGCTCTCCACCGGCACCCGCTTCTCCGTCCGGAGCACGTCGCGGTCGAGCGACACGATCTCAAACCCGAAACGCGCCGCCACGTCCCTCAGATATGTCTCCGTATGACGGAAGCGCCGCGTCGGGCCGATCTCGAAGCCGCGCAGTTGCGCCTCCTCCGACATACCGTCCGATTTCTCCGTGGAAAACACGAACCAGCCGCCATGCGGCATCTTCGCCGCGAGTGCCGTAAACAAGGGCGCGAGATCGCCGAGATAGATCACCGTGTCGCAGGCGATGGCGAGCGAGAAGGGGCCCGCCTCCGCCTCGACCGTCGCAACGAGCTCCCCTGCCACGACGCGTGTATAGAAGCCGCTCGCTTCCGCCGCCGCGCACATGCGGGGGCTGAGGTCGACGCCGAGCATCGTCCCGCAAGCGCCGCGAAACGCCGCGCCCGAAAGTCCCGTGCCGCAGCCGAGATCGATCGCATCATGGCGCGCGCCCTCGAAGACGCCCGCCTTCTCTGCCGCGGCGCGCAGGAGTTCGGGGCCGCGATAGGAAAGCGTCTCCTGCATGTGCTCGTCATAGCGCGGCGCATAGCCGTCGAAGAGTGCGCGCACATAGGCTGCGCTCGCCTTTGTCGGCGCGGGCTGCGCTTCGAGTTCGGCAAGGCGGATGCCCGCGCCGCGCCGGTCGCTCGCGTCCTCTCCTTGCGACGCACGGAAGTGCCGCGCCGCCTTTGCCGGCTCGTCCAGCGAGGCCCAGGCTTCTCCGAGCCGGAAATGCGCTTCCGCTCTTTCGTTTGCCTGGCTCTCGTTCTCACCCGTGGAGAGACGCAGCACGCGTTCGAGATCGGCGACGGCGCGCGCCGTGTCGCCCGCCGCCATTCGCGCCGCCCCCAGTGCCAGCAGCACCTCCGCCGAGCGCCCGTCGAGATAGCTCGCCTCGTTGAGCGCTTCCAATGCCTCCGCGTGCCGTCCTTCGAGTGTCCTGGCCCGCGCCAGCACGGTAAGCGCTCTCGCATTCGCGCGGCCCTCCGCGGCGAGGGGCTCGATGAGGGCCGCCGCCTCGCCGGGTGCGGCAAGGTCGATCAGGCAATGGGCGAGGGCGGCGACGAGACCCGCAGACCACCACTCCTCCTCCCGTGCGGTGGCAGCCTCGCGCGCATGGGCAAGCGCGCCCTCGCGGTCGCCCGCCGCGATGAGCCGCTCCATCCGCGACAGCGGGTCTTGAGGATCGCCCGTCTCGCCTGGCCTGATTTCCTCCGTGAACGGAGGGTTGACCGTGAGCGCCGGGGATAAGTCCGCTGGGTCGTCGTCTGAATTGTCTGAAACTGGGGACATCTTTTTTTTGCCGCAAAAAGGGCCGGACGGTTTATCCCCGCCCGGCCCCTGGTTTATCCCCCGGCCTGTTCAACCGTGAACAGAACGCCGGTCCCGGATTTGCCCGGATTCTCGTATGTGACGCTATCGTGACATTTCGATGACAGTTGCGCCGTTTCGGGCCTCTTTATCCCCGCCTCAGCTCTTCAGCGAGCATCTGCCATTGTTGATGACGACCGCGTCGCGTTCCTTCACGCGGGCCCGGAAGGAGATCTCTCCCTTGTCCTTCCAGATGTCGACGGTGACCGTATCGCCCGGAAAAACCGGTGCCGAAAAACGCACATCGAAGCCCGTGATCTGCGTCGGATCGTAGTCGAGCGCGCCTGAAATAATCGCACGGCAGCACGTTCCATACGTACACAGACCATGCAGGATCGGTTTGGGAAAGCCGACAGCCTTGGCGAATTCCGGATCGGAGTGAAGCGGATTGCGGTCGCCGGAGAGGCGATAGAGCAGCGCCTGGTCGGGCTTCGTTTCCGCGTCCACGCTCATGTCTGGTTCGCGCTCGGGCAGCTTGTGCGGTTCCGGCGCGCCTTCGCGAGGGCCGCCGAAGCCGCCATCGCCGCGCGCGAAAATCGTGGACGTCAGTGTGCAGAGCTTGTCGCCGCCCTTCTCGGTGAGGTCCGTCTCCGTGACGATGATCGCGCCCTTGCCTTCGCCCTTGTCCCAGGCGCCGACGACGCGGCTGTCGGCAAGAAGCTTCGCGGCGATGGGAAGCGGCTTGTAGAGTTTCAGGCGCTGCTCGCCATGCACCACCATCGCATAGTTGATGCCGCTGTCGCCGATGGCGCCGGCACCCCATGCGATCACGGTCGCGAGCGTCGGCACCGTCTTCAGGTTCTTTTCATAGACGAAGGGCAGCTCCTTCTCGTCCAGAGGATCGCGTCCAAAGCCGATGCCCAGCGCATAAAGCATCGTTTCGCGGTCGCCATAGCTGAACTCCTGGCCTTCCGCTTTCAGGCTCATCAGCTTGTCGTAATTGATCGCCATACCGGCCTCCCTTGGAATGTAAGTCCGTTTCTTGGGCCATAGGAAAGCGGTTCCGCCTGCCGCGCGCAAGCGATCATTGTGTCCCGGCGCGAGCCTCTTCAGCGCTCGCCGAGCACCTTCCAGAGGCTCGTTGCCGTCATCACGTCTTCATCGCCCACGCTGAAGCGTCCGGAGACGAAAATGATCGCGCGGGTCGTACGGTCGATCCGCGTGCGGCACTCGATGAAGTCGCCCGCTCTCGCCTCGGTCAGGAAACTCGCCTGCAGGCTGAGTGTGACGCACGACCGCTCTCCCGCGCCGCGATGCGCCGCCCCGCCGAGAAACGCATCGGCGAACGTCATGAGCATGCCTTCATGTACCGCGCCCGTTTCGTCGGCATGGCGTTCGTCGGCGATGAAACCGAAGATGCGTTCGCCATTCTCTTCGCGCTCGAAAAGCGGCCCCACATAGGCTTCGAAAGGATCGTGAAGGTCCGAAGGCTTCCAGCCTTGCGGCGGCTCGACGTTCACGGGCGAGGGGAGCGGCTGTCTCACGCTTTCTCCGCTCCGCTGATCGCATAGACGCCGGTCGCCGTCATCAGCATGCGCGAGCCGACACGCAGCTCGCCGGAAATGAAGAGCACGGTGCGCGTTGCGCGCGTGACGTCGGCCCGTCCTTCCACCGTGTCGCCTTTCTCGCCCGCGCTCACGAAATCGCAATTGAGCGAGAGCGGGCGCACCGTCGCGCCCGGAGTTTTCTCGGCTGCCGTTTCCCTTGCGACCGCGCCGAGCACGATGGCGGCGAGCGTCATCATCATGCCGCCATGCAGCCTGTCGGCGCCGTTCAGGTGATGGTCGGCGATTTCGAAGGTGAAGGCGCCCGCCTCGTTGCGCAGCACCGGTCCCGCATAGGCGCCGAAGCCGCTCGTATCGACCTGTCTTGAACTCATTGCAAACATCCGGGGGAAGAAGGAACTGACGATGGCGCTTTATCTAGACCGTCGCGCGTCTCGACACAAGAAAACGGCCCGCCGGAGGAGCGGCGGGCCGTCATACTGCGAGGGTGAAGGGCCCGATGCCGCCCCGGTGGGGGAATGAGGGAGGACGGCACCGGGCCTTTCGTGCAACGCGGCGGATGCGAGGGGGAGGGAATGTTCCGCCGCGAAGAGGGAAGTCTTCGTGGAAATTAAACGCCCGACAGCGCGTAGGGTTTCACGGCGATCCAGCGTTCCGGCACGCCGTATTTTTCGAGCGTCGCGGCAACGGTCGCCGCGCGCTGTTCGGCTTCGCGCTGCGTCGAAAGATCGGACGACATCATCGCCGCTTGCGAAGGCGCCACCGTGACGTTCTGCAGGCCGCGATAGGTGATCTCTTCGGCGGCGGCGCGCAGCGCCACTTCCGCCTTGTCGTTCGTGGTGGTCCAGCCTTCGGCGAAATAGATCGGGAAGACGACGCGCTCGGCATCGTTCACGCCATAGCCCGGCGTGCGCGGCGCGGCGGGATCGACGGCGCTGACCGTGATCATCCGTTCCTCGATCTCGATCGTCTGCATCTCCGCGCTCACCGCCGGGCGGGGAAGGGGAAGCGGGTCCGATGCGGCCGTGTTCGCCACGAGCGCGGTCGCGATCGCGGTGCTGAGGCCAAGAGCGGCAACGAGGGTCAACGGCTTCATCTTCAGTCCCCTTCCATTTCACGGTCCCGGCGCCCGCGTTCCTGGCGGTTCGCCTTCAACGCTCTCAAGATGGAAAACGAATGTGACCCGATACAGGTCCGCACGCGGCGGTTACGGGGAAATTTCAAGGCAACATTGCGGCACTCCCGATCTCGCCACCAGAGCGCCCGGAATTCGACGCGATTCGCGCGGCCCTTTGTTCAAAATCAGACAATTGAGCTGCTTCGCCCCTACGGAAAATGACCGAGATTCCGCTTTGATGCGCCTCCCGGGGCGTTTATGGTGCGCCTCAACTTGGGCCGAACCATCCAGAAAAAGGCGGCAAACGCCGGACCGGCCAAGCATCAAACCCGGCAATTTTAAGCCAGTTAAACCCTTCGGGAGACCGTCCATGTCCAGAGAAGCAGTCATCGTGTCGACCGCGCGCACCGGCCTTGCCAAGTCCGGCCGCGGCGGTTTCAACAACACTCACGGCGCCGCCATGGCCGGCCATGCGATCAAGCATGCCATCGAGCGCGCGAAGATCGACCCGGCCCAGGTCGAGGACGTGCTCATGGGCTGCGGCGCCCCCGAAGGCGCGACCGGCATGAATGTCGGCCGCCTCGCGGCGATCTGGGCGGGCTGCCCGGTCACGACGTCCGGCACCACGGTCAACCGCTTCTGCTCCTCGGGCCTCCAGACGATCGCCATGGCCGCCGGCCGCATCGTCAACGAAGGCGTTCCCTGCGCCATCGGTGCAGGCGTTGAGTCGATCTCGCTTGTTCAGATGGGTGGCCAGAACATCAATCGCCTGACCGAAGAGAAGCTCATGCAGGAAAAGCCCGAGCTCTGGATGGCGATGATCGAGACCGCCGAAATCGTGGCAGAGCGCTATGGCGTCTCCCGCGAGTACCAGGACGAATACGCGCTCCGCAGCCAGCAGCGCATTGCCGCCGCGCAGCAGAATGGCATCTTCAAGGACGAGATCGTCCCGATGAAGACCAAGATGAAGGTCGTGAACAAGGAGACGGGCGAGGAATCGCTGGTCGACTATGTCGTCGAGAAGGACGAGTGCAACCGCCCGGAAACGACGCTCGAGTCGCTTCAGGGTCTGAAGCCCGTCTTCAAGAACGGCCAGAAGGTGAAGGAAGGCAAATACGTCACCGCTGGTAACGCCTCGCAGCTTTCCGACGGCGCCGCCGCCGTCGTGCTGATGGAGCGCAAGGAAGCCGAAAAGAACGGCTCCGACATTCTCGGTGTCTTCCGCGGCTTCGCGGTCGCGGGCTGCGAGCCCGACGAAATGGGCATCGGCCCGGTCTTCGCGATCCCGCGCCTCCTCGACCGTCACGGCCTGAAGATCGACGACATCGACCTCTGGGAGCTCAATGAAGCTTTCGCGAGCCAGTGCCTCTACAGCCGCGATCGTCTCGGCATCGACCCGGAGAAGTACAACGTCAATGGCGGCTCCATCGCCATCGGTCACCCCTTCGGCATGACCGGCGCGCGCTGCACCGGCCACATCCTGCTCGAAGGCCGTCGCCGCAAGCAGGCCGGCCAGAATGTGAAGTACGGCGTGGTCACCATGTGCATCGGTGGCGGCATGGGCGCTGCCGGTCTCTTCGAATTCGCGTAATTCGAAGCGTCTGAAAATTGAAGGCCCGTGGAGCAATTCACGGGCCTTTTTCCTTTCCACCGCTAAACGTCATGGCCCGGCTTGTCCGGGCCATCCACGTCTTGCTTTCTTCGCGCCGCTCTTCACGGCATGTATGCTGAAGAAAACGGGAGGAACCACATGCGTTACTTCGACGATTTTGTTGTGGGCGAGCGCCACGATATTCCCGCGCGCTATGAGATGACGAAGGACGAAATCGTCTCCTTCGCGACGAAGTGGGACCCGCAGCCCTTCCACATCGATGAAGCCGCCGCCGCGAAATCCATCTACGGCACGTTGACGGCCTGCGGCACGCATGTGCAGGCGGTCGTGCTCTGGCTCGCATCGCGCCTGCCCGAGGAGACGGCGGTGATCGGCGCGCTCGGTTATGATGAGGTGCGTTTCCTGAAGGCGGCCAAACTCGGCGACATCCTCCGCCTCGTCATCGAATGCATCGAGACGAAGCCATCCTCCTCGAAGCCCGACCGGGGCGTCGTGAAGAACCGCCACATCCTGATGAACCAGAACGACGAAACGATCTTCACCCAGACGACGACGCTGCTGATCGCGCGGAAGACCTAAAGCCCCAGCACCAGCTTCGCCATGATGCCGCGCTGAACCTCGTTCGAGCCGCCATAGATGGACGCCGCCCGGTTGTTGAGATAGGTCGGCATGAAGACCATGCCCTCCGCCGGGCCCACGGGTTCAACATTCGATCCCGGCAGCCGCGCCTCGTGCTGATCCACGCCTGCATAAAAGGCGATGGTCTCGATGGCGATTTCGTCGAGGCGCTGGCGCATTTCCGTGCCGCGCGTCTTGAGCATGGAGGAGGCAGGGCCGGGATTCTTGCCGCCTGCAAGCTCCGCCATCACGCGGTGCTCCGTCATCTCCATTGCCTTCACCTCGATGGCGGCCTCGGCGATCTTGCGTGCGAATGTCGCGTCGTCGATGAGGCGCTTCCCGTCGCCGGACCGCTCGCTCGCCGCAACCTCCCTGATCTTTTCGATGCCGACCTCGAGCGAAGCCGCGAAGGCGCCGCCGCGTTCGAATTCGAGAAGATACTTCGCGACCGTCCAGCCCTCGTTTTCCTCGCCGACGCGGTTCTTCTTCGGCACGCGCACATCGTCGAAGAAAACCTGGTTCACTTCGTGTTCGCCGGCGAGCGTGATGATCGGCTCGACCGTGATACCGGGCGTCGTCATGTCGAGGAGAAGGAACGTGATGCCCTGCTGAGGCTTGCCGCTCGCATCCGTGCGCACAAGGCAGAACATCATGTTCGCGAAATGCGCATGCGTGGTCCAGATCTTGGTGCCGTTCAGCACATAATCGTCGCCGTCGCTCACCGCCTTCAGCTGCAGCGAGGCGAGGTCCGATCCCGCGCCCGGCTCCGAATAGCCCTGGCACCAGTAATCTTCGCCCGCCAGCATGCGCGGCAGGTAGTAATCCTTCTGTTCCTTCGTGCCGAACTTCATCAGCATGGGCCCGCACATGCGAAGCCCCATGGGCGAGAGGTTCGGCGTGCCGTAGCGTGTGCATTCCGAGGTCCAGATGTATTTCTGCATCTCGGTCCAGCCCGTTCCGCCATATTCGACCGGCCAGTTCGGCGCGACCCAGCCTTTCTTGTAGAGAACCTTCTGCCAGGCGAGGTTCCACTCCTTGTCGGTGAAGACCGATGTCGTGAGCTTGCCCGCCTGCGCCAGTTCCGGCGTCAGGTTCTCGTCGAGAAAGGCGCGCACCTCGTCGCGGAAAGCGGCGTCCGCCGGCGTCAGGTCGAGGTTCATGTTGCTTCTTCTGCCCGGAAGCGGTGGCCGGAGGCTGAGGCTCAGAGCCCCAGCACGGCCTTCGCCATGATGTTGCGCTGAACCTCGTTCGATCCGCCGAAAATCGTCTGCGCGCGCGCATTGAGAAATTTCGGCACGACCATCAGCGTGTGGTCCGGCCCGACCGGCGGCACGTTTGCGCCCCAGGTTCGGGCTTCCATCAGGTCCGGCTGCGCGTAATAGGCAATCGCCTCCACGGCCAGTTCGGTGATCTTCTGATTGGTGTCCGCGCCCCGGAGCTTGATGATCGAGGCGGCCGCGCCCGGGTTCTGTCCGTTGGAGAGCTGCGACATGATGCGGTGCTCGGTGAATTCCACCGCCGTCACTTCCACATCGGTTTCGTCGAGCTTGCGCCGGAAAGCCGGATCGTCGATCAGCTTCGAGCCGTCGCTGCTGTGTTCGGTGCTTGCCACCACACGCAGTTTGTTCAGCGCATTGCGCAGGTTCGCGCCATGCGCCGCGCCGCCGCGCTCGAATTCGAGCAGGTACTTGGCAACCGTCCAGCCGTTGTTTTCGGCGCCGACGCGGTTCTTCTTCGGCACGCGCACGTCGTCGAAGAAGACCTGGTTCACCTCGTGATCGCCCGCAAGCGTGATGATCGGATCGATCTTGATGCCCTCGGCGGGGAATTCGTCGATCAGGATGAACGAAATGCCTTCCTGCTTCTTCGCGGCATTGGGATCGGTACGCACGAGGCAGAACATCTTGTTCGACTGATGCGCGCCCGTCGTCCAGAGCTTGGTGCCGTTGATGATGTAATCGTCGCCGTCGGATGTCGCGCGGCATTGCAGGCTTGCAAGGTCCGACCCCGACCCGGGCTCCGAATAGCCCTGGCACCACCAGTCGGTCCCGTCGAGGATGCGCGGCAGGTAATGGGCCTTCTGCTCGTCCGTGCCATGCCCCATCAGCGTGGGGCCGACCATCGAAAGCCCCATGTTGGAACTGATCGGTGCGCCGGCGGCGGCGCATTCGGACGCCCAGATGAAACGCTGCATCACGTTCCAGCCCGCTCCGCCATACTGTTTGGGCCAGCTCGGCGCCGCCCATCCACGCTTGTGGAGCCGTTTCAGCCATTCGACGCGCAGGTCCTGGTCGGCCAGAATACCCGGCGTCAGCCGCGCATGGGCCTTCAGGTCGTCCGTCAGGTTTTCCTTGAGAAAAGCCCGCACTTCGTCGCGAAACGCGACATCCTCGGGCCGCATGGCGAGATCCATCCCCATTCCTCCATTTATTGTTTTCGGCGATGCCGCCTGTTTCCCCTGAGAATAGGGGCAATGTCGCGCGCCGTCACAGACAATTTGTCAGCGTCGCCTGCGTATCTGCGAACAGCGGAACCGCAGCTGGCGCGGGCAATCCCCTGCTCCTTGGGGTACACTCGTCCGCAGCGCTTTTTCGCGATTCGAGGGATTTCTGTTCCGATTGGCCGCAATGCCCATGCACTCGGCCCTGCAGTCGGCGGGACCCGCATGAGCATTGGTGTCGTCGCATGGATTTTGCCAACCAGATCATTCTGGTTTCAGCGGGTCTGATCACGTTCTCGATTTTTGCGGGTGTTCTGTCCTCGCGGATCGGCGCGCCGTTGCTGCTTGTCTTCCTCGCTTTCGGCATGCTGGCGGGCGAGGACGGTCCAGGCGGCATCGTCTTCGACGATTTCGCCGTTGCCTATCTGGTCGGCTCCTTCGCACTGGCGCTTATCCTTTTCGACGGCGGCCTGCGCACGCATCGCGACGCGCTGAACCGTGCCTTTGGGCCGAGCCTCGCTCTCGCCACCGTCGGCGTCGTTCTGACGGTGGGGATCACCGGTCTTGCAGCGAAATATCTCTTCGGGCTCGGCTGGGCGGAAGCTTTCCTGCTCGGCGCGATCGTCGGCTCGACGGACGCGGCCGCGGTCTTTTTCCTCCTCCATTTGCGCGGCCTTCGCCTGAAGGCGCGCGTCGCCGCGACGCTTGAGGTCGAATCCGGCATCAACGATCCGATGGCGATCTTCCTGACCCTCGCGCTTGTCGGCCTTGCCACCGCAAGCCACAGCATTGCCGATTGGGAAGATGCCGCCGGCTTCCTGCTCGATTTCCTCTGGCAGATGCTGGGCGGCGTTCTCTTCGGCGTTGCGGGCGGCGCGCTGGTGTTGCGGGCGGTGAACCGGCTGCAGCTTTCGTCCGGCCTTTACCCGATCCTCGCAGGCGCGCTGGCGCTTCTCGTCTTTGCGCTGGCGCAGGTGGCGGAAGCGAGCGGGTTCCTCGCGGTCTACATCGTCGGCTTTACCATCGGCAACAATCCACACCGCGCAACGAGCGAGATTTCCCGCTTCTCGGACGGCGTCGCCTGGCTGTCGCAGATATGCATGTTCCTGATGATGGGTCTGCTGGTCACGCCGTCCGCGCTTCTGCCACTGTTCTTTCCGGCGCTCGCGGTCGCGCTCATCTTGATCCTTGTCGCGCGCCCCGCCGCGGTCTGGCTGTGCCTGGCGCCCTTCCGCTTCAGCCCGAAGGAGACGGCTTTCGTGTCCTGGGTCGGCCTGCGCGGTGCCGTCCCGATCTTTCTCGGCACGATCCCTGTCCTCTCCGGCGTCGAAGGCGCTGAGACACTTTTCAGCATCGCCTATGTGATCGTTCTTGTTTCGCTGGTCCTGCAGGGCTGGACGGTGCCGCTTGTCGCCCGCGCCGCCGATGTCGAGCTGCCGCCGCGCCCGGCGCCGGACCGCCGCGTCGAACTCGACCTGCCGGCAGGCAAGGGAAAGAGCGTCGTCGCCTACACGGTCGACCCGATGAGCCTTCTGCTCCGGCGTGGTATCGGCCGCCTGCCGCTGCCGGTGGGCGCGACTGTGATCTCGGTGATGCGCGACGGAGTGGTGCGGACGGAGGGGCTCGACCAGGGCGTCAAGCCCGGCGATGTCGTGATGATCCTCACCACCGCCGACATGATCCCGACGCTCGATCGCCTGTTCGGCGCTCGTCGCGCGCGCACCCGCGCGAAGGATGTCGGCACGGTCGATTTCATCCTGGAGGGATCGGCGAGCGCCGCCCTCGTTGCCGACTTGTATGGCCTCGACTTCGAGCCGGAGGAGCGCGCGCTGACGCTTGAGGAATTCATGCGCTCCCGCCTCGGCAGGGAAGTGAAGGAGGGCGCGCGAACGCGCGTCGCCGGCGTGGCGCTTGCGGTGCTGCAGGTGCAGGATGGTGCTGTGCGTCAGGTCGGCCTCGACCTCGATCCGCCGCAGGAAGAAAAATTCGTGACGCGGCTCCGTACCCGCACGCGAGAGGCGCTCCGCTCCCTGCGGGTTCTCTTCATTGCCGACGACCCGCGCGGGCCTTTCTGACAGCCATCCGCCGGATTGACCTCGAAGCCATGCGGTCTACAGTCGCCGCCAACGAAATTTTCTAAAGGAAGGATGCGTCATGGATCTCGGTCTCAAGGGCAAGAAGGCGATCGTCACGGGCGGTACGCGCGGCATCGGCCGCGCCATCGCGGAAACGCTGGCGGGGGAGGGCGTCGATATCGCCATCTGCGCGCGCCACCGGGATCAGGTGGACGAGGCCGTCGCCGCGCTCTCGAAGAAGGGCGTGAAGGCGACGGGCGGCACGGCCGACATCGCCGACGGCGAAGGCCTGAAGAAGTGGATCGCCGAAGCGGCGAAGGAACTTGGCGGTCTCGACATCGTCATCGCCAATGCGAGCGCATTGGCGCAGGGCAATGACGAGAAGAGCTGGCGTGCCTGTTTCGAGATCGACGTGCTGGGCGCGGTCCACGCGTTCGACGCGGCGCTCCCCTTCCTCAAGGAGGCGGGTCAGAAGTCGGGAGATGCCTCCGCGATCTTCATTTCCTCGATTTCCGCCGCCGAAAGCGATAGCGGCGGCGCCTATGGCGCGCTCAAGGCCGCGCAGATACATCTGGCGAAGGGGCTCGCCCGCGAGCATGCCGGCGCCCATGTCCGCGTGAACACGGTGTCCCCCGGCACGGTCTATTTCAAGGGCGGCGTCTGGAACATGGTCGAGGAGCACATGCCCGACATGTTCAAGCAGGCCATGTCGCGCAATCCGACCGGCCGCATGGCGACGCCGCAGGACATCGCCAACGCCGCCGTCTTCCTAGCGAGCCCCGCCTCCTCCTTCACCACCGGCTCGAACCTCGTGGTCGACGGTGCGATCTCGCGGCGCGTGAATTACTAGGCGAGCGCCATCCAGCGCCGCATGACGCGGCGGGCGAACTCTTCCTGCGCGTCGAGCGATGCCGCGATCTGCGGTCCGATCAGCGCTTCGATCTCCTCGCGCGGAACCTGCAATGCGTTGGCGCGGTAGTCCGACCACCCCGCCAGAATGTCTCGCGTGACCTCCAGATGAAACTGGAACGCATAGGTCTTGTTGCCCACGCGGAACGCCTGGTTGGGACAGGTTTCTCGCGTTGCAAGCCGCGTGACGCCCTCAGGCAAATCAAAAGTGTCGCCATGCCAGTGCATGACGCGCAGTCCGTGCGCCGCGTCGTGGAGCAACGGATCGCCGGAGGCGGCGGCCTCCCATGTCTGCGGCAGGAAACCCCATTCCTCGTGGGTTTCGAGCTTCTCCTTCATCCGGTAAACCGGCGCGCCGAAAGCGCTCGCCACGATCTGCGAGCCGAGACAGACGCCCATCACCGGCTTTTCCGCCTCGTGAAAGCGCCGCACCAGGTCGCGCGCCTGGCCGATAAAGGGGTACGCCTCTTCTTCGTAAACGCCCATCGCGCCGCCCAGCACGACAAGCGCGTCGAACGCCTCGTCCGTCGCCGGCACGTCGCGCACCTCGCCCGTTGTGAGGTCGCGCCTTTCCGCCGTGTGAATCAGCTGCGCCTCCGCACCGGCATTCCTTGCTTCGTCGAGAAGCACGCCGGGCGGGGAGTCGAGGGCATTGACGAGATAGAGAATGCGCATCGCGGGCGATCAGAGCGTCGCGAAGCGGTCGCCTGCCCGCACCATCACATCGACAATGCCGGGCTCCGTCGCCGTGTGGCCGGCATCCGGCACGATGTTGAGCTCCGCATCGGGCCAGGCCTTCGCAAGCTCCCATGCCGTGAACATTGGCGTCACCACGTCGTAGCGGCCTTGCGCGATCACGCCGGGAATGCCTTTCAGCTTCCCCGCCTCGCGGATGAGCTGGTCCTGCGGCTCGAACCAACCCTTGTTCATGAAGTAGTGACACTCGATCCGCGCGAAGGCGAGGGCGAAATGCCCGTCCGCGAAGCGCTTCACGCGCTCGGCGTCCGAATAGAGCGACAGCGTCGTCCCCTCCCAGATGCTCCAGGCCTTGGCGCAGGCGATCTTTTCCGCCTCGTTGTCGCCGGTGAGCCGCTTGTAATAGGCCGCCATCAGGTTGCCGCGCTCGGCCTCAGGGATCGGCTCGACGAAGCCCTCCCAGGCATCGGGGAAGAGCGCGTCCGTTCCCTCCTGGTAGAACCAGTCGAGCTCCCGCTTCCGGAGCGTGAAGATGCCGCGCAGGATGATCTCGGTAACGCGATCGGGGTGCGTTTCGGCATAGGCGAGCGACAGCGTCGAGCCCCATGAGCCGCCGCAAAGCTGCCATTTGTCGATACCGAGATGCTCGCGGATGCGCTCCATGTCGGCCACGAGATCCCAGGTCGTGTTTTCACGCAGTTCGGCATGAGGCGTCGACTTCCCGCAGCCGCGCTGGTCGAACAGGATGATGCGATAGGCGTCCGGGTTATGCGTCCGCCGCATGGTGGGGTTGGTTCCGCCGCCGGGCCCGCCATGCACGATGATGACAGGCTTGCCCTTGGGGTTGCCGCTTTCCTCGAAATAGATCGTGTGCAAATCGGAGACCTTCAGCGTTCCGGTCCGGTAGGGCTCGATCTCGGGATAGAGAGGGCGGCGGTCGGCGGTCGTGTCGGGCATCGGGAGACTTCCTTACTCGGCGGTCGCGTGAATCAACCCGTTGAATATGCATCGGAAATTCGCTGCGCCGCCAGCTTGCGGGTGCGGCGTTTACCATTTTTTTGCTTCTCGTCCCACACTACTGATTGACCTCGGGGAACAGACGGATACTATATCTGGACGCGCCGCGCTTCGCGGGGGAATTTCTCAGAGCGGCGGCGCAATCACAGAATCAAGCGAGTTCTGCCCGGCATACGGGGGCAGGAAGACGGCGAGAGACTATCCGCTCGCTGGACAGGGATATTTTGCCCGCTGAGATGCGGCGAAGCAGGGCAGACCGGGGACCAGAACATGCTGAACGACACGTCGAAAGCGGTAGATATGAGTGAGGTTGAGGCCAGCGTATCGGCAATCATCACGGGCGAACGGGCGGTGACCCGCGTGCGCGCTGAATCGCGGCGCTCGGCCGAGCCCGAAATGGTGTTCGGCGACCAGTACCAGGCCGTCCAGCTCGGTGGCCGTCCCCGTGTGAAGGTGGATCATGGGCGCGACGCGCTGCTGACCGAGTTCGGCAAGGCGACCCTGCGCGACCGCTACCTGATGCCCGGCGAGTCCTATCAGGACATGTTTGCGCGTGTCGCCTCCTTCTATGCCGACAAGGACGACGCGGCCCATGCCCAGCGTCTCTACGACTACATCTCGAAGCTCTGGTTCATGCCGGCGACGCCCGTCCTCTCCAATGGCGGCACGCAGCGCGGCCTGCCCATTTCCTGCTTCCTCAACGAAGCCTCAGACAGCCTCGACGGCATTGTCGGCCTCTGGAACGAGAACGTCTGGCTGGCGGCGAAGGGCGGCGGCATCGGCTCCTATTGGGGCAATCTGCGCTCCATCGGCGAGACGGTCGGTGGCAACGGCAAGACCTCCGGCATCATTCCCTTCATCCGCGTGATGGATTCGCTGACGCTTGCGATCAGCCAGGGCTCGCTGCGGCGCGGCTCGGCGGCGGTCTACCTGCCGATCGATCATCCCGAGATCGAGGAATTCATGGAAATGCGCCGCCCCACGGGTGGCGATCCGAACCGCAAGGCGCTCAACCTTCACCACGGCATTCTCGTATCCGACGCCTTCATGCGCGCCGTCGAGGCGGATGCCGAATGGGCGCTCCTGAGCCCCAAGGACAAGACGGTCCAGAAGACCGTCTCCGCCCGCTCGCTCTGGATCAGGCTTCTCACCTCGCGCATCGAAACGGGCGAGCCCTACATCGTCTACAAGGACACCGTGAACAACGCGCGCCCCGAGCACCACAAGCTCGCCGGCCTTGAAGTCAAGACCTCGAACCTCTGCGCCGAAATCACGCTGCCCACCGGCATCGACCAGCATGGCGAGCAGCGCACGGCGGTCTGCTGCCTCTCCTCGCTCAATCTCGAAACTTATAACGAGTGGCAGGACCACCCGACCATCATCGAGGATGTGATGCGCTTCCTCGACAACGTCCTGCAGGATTTCATCGACCGCGCGCCGGACGAGATGGCCCGCGCCAAATATGCTGCCGCGCGCGAGCGTTCGGTCGGTCTCGGCGTCATGGGTTTCCATTCCTTCCTTCAGGCCAACATGATCCCCTTCGAAGGCGTCATGGCGAAGGTCTGGAACAAGCGCATGTTCGCCCGCATCAAGGAGGGTGTTGACGCGGCTTCGAAGAAGCTCGCCGAAGAACGCGGCGCCTGCCCGGATGCCGCCGAATACGGCTTCAACGAGCGCTTCTCCAACAAGACGGCGATCGCGCCCACCGCCTCGATCTCTATCATCACCGGCGGCACCTCGCCGGGCATCGAGCCCATCGCGGCAAACTCCTTCACGCACAAGACCCTGTCCGGCTCCTTCAACGTCCGCAACCGTCACCTGACGAAGTTGCTGGAACAGAAGGGCCGCAACGACGACGACACATGGTCTTCCATCGTGACGAATGGCGGTTCGATCCAGCATCTCGACTTCCTGTCGGACGAGGAAAAGGACGTCTTCAAGACCGCCTTCGAACTCGACCAGCGCTGGGTCATCGAGCATGCGGGTGACCGCGCGCCGATGATCGACCAGGCGCAGTCGGTGAACCTCTTCCTCGCCGCCGATGTTCACAAGCGCGACCTCCACGGCCTGCACTTCATGGCATGGAAGCACGGCGTGAAGAGCCTCTATTACTGCCGCTCGCTCTCGATCCAGCGCGCCGAAAAGGCGGAAGTCGTCTCGCTCGTCCCTGCGAAGAAACTCGACGTGCTGACGCTCGATCGGGTCGCGGCCGAAGCGCAGGAAGAGAACAAATACGAAGAATGCCTCGCCTGTCAGTGAGGTTCTGAAGTTTTGCGGAGCAAAAGTATTTTCCGTTGCCCTTCGCCGATGGTCGCATGAGAATTGTTACACCGCGTCGTGATGACGCCGTGGCCCGCAAGGTCCAAACTTGCATAAGACGGAGATGGAGATGGAACGGAATAGGTCATCGCTAGTCGCCGCACTCGTGCATTCGCGGATGGCGCCTTACGAAGCACAGCAAAAGATCGCAACAGAGATGCAAGGAATTATTGATGACTTGCTCACCGTGTTAGCTCGGCAAGCAGGCGGCAGGACAGAATAAAAATCGTCATGGCCCGGCTCGTCCGGGCCATCCACGTCTTTCTAACATTCGTCATTGCGAGCGAAGCGAAGCAATCCATGAAGCGGCAAATTCTGAACTGGATTGCTTCGTCGCTTCGCTCCTCGCAATGACGCTGAACATCTGATCCGGGAAACACCACCATGTCCCTTCTCGAAGAACGCCACGTCTACAAGCCGTTCCGCTATCCCTGGGCCTATGAAGCCTGGCTCACGCAGCAGCGCATCCACTGGCTGCCGGAGGAAGTGCCGCTGGCCGACGACGTGAAGGACTGGTCGAAGAAGCTCACCGACGGCGAGCGCAACCTGCTCACGCAGATTTTCCGCTTCTTCGTGCAGGCCGACGTCGAGGTGAACAACTGCTACATGAAGCATTACTCGCGGGTCTTCAAGCCGACCGAAGTGCAGATGATGCTCGCCGCCTTCTCGAACATCGAGACGATCCACATTTCCGCCTACAGCCACCTGCTCGACACCATCGGCATGCCCGAGGCCGAATACGAGGCCTTCCTGAAATACGAGCAGATGAAGACCAAGTTCGACTACATGCAGGAATGGGGCGTCGAGACGAAGGAAGACATCGCCAAGACGCTTGCCGTCTTCGGCGGCTTCACGGAGGGCGTCCAGCTCTTCGCCTCATTCGCGATCCTCATGAACTTCCCGCGCTTCAACAAGATGAAGGGCATGGGCCAGATCGTGACATGGTCGGCCCGCGACGAGACGCTCCACACGGTTTCGGCCATGAAGCTTTTCCGCACCTTTATCGACGAGAACCCGGAAATCTGGACCGACCAGCTCCGCAACGACATCTATAAAGCCTGTGAGACCATCATCCATCACGAGGATGCCTTCATCGACCTCGCCTTCGAAATGGGCGGTGTGGAAGGCCTCTCGGCGCAGGAAGTGAAGGACTACATCCGCTACATCGCCGACCGCCGCCTCGTGCAGCTCAATCTCCAGCCCATCTACCGCACGGAAAAGAACCCGCTGCCCTGGATGGACGAAATGCTGAACGGCATCGAGCACACCAATTTCTTCGAGAATCGCGCCACCGAATACTCCAAGGCGTCGACGCGCGGCACCTGGGACGAGGCCTTCGACTGAGCCATCTGCATCGGCGTGGGCACGAAATGCCCGCGCCCCAAGCACTTTTCAACAGATTTTCGCTCCGATGCCCGCCAGATATGAACTTATCGCTTGGCCGAATCGCGCGACTCAGTGAAACTCGGTCCCGAACTTATCCGAGGGAATTCAAACATGGCCACTAAACCCGCTGCCAAAAAGGCACCTGCTGCTGCTGCCGCTGCAAAGAAGCCCGCCACGGCGCCGACGGTGCCGATGTCGAAGCTGATCGCCGAACTTGCCGAGAAGCACGGCATGTCGAAGAAGGCGGCGACCGAACTCTTCGGCGACTTCGTCGAGCTTACGGTGAAGAACCTGAAGAAGGGCAACAAGGTCCGTCTCACGGGTCTCGGCATCCTGCAGGTGCGCAAGCGTGCCGCCCGCATGGGCCGCAATCCGGCGACCGGCGAAGCCATCAAGATCAAGGCCTCCAAGAAGGTCGCCTTCCGCGTTGCGAAGGACCTGAAGGAAGCGATCTAAGGCGCTGCCTGACGAGCTTCTGAAGTCACGAGAGCCCGGCTCCTCGCGGAGCCGGGCTTTTGCTTTTGCTTTTGCTCCGTGAGCCCCGAAAATCGCCACAAACAGGCGCTACTCACGTGCCCATGCGTATCGCCCTCGCCGCAGTCATCGCCCTCTTCCTCGCATCGCCCGCTTGGGCCGCGCCTGTCTGCGCCGTGCGAGAGGAGGCCGTTCCCGCGCTCTCCCGTTTGCAGGATGCGATGGCTGGAGGACGCTTTGTCGCCTACCAGCCGACCGAACTCGCGGTCTGGGATGGCAATCCCGTGCAGGCGAGCGAGGTTTCGATTCGCGAAGACCTCAAGGCGCTCCGCCCCTGGTTCGATGGCCTCGTCACCTATGGCACACATAGCGGCGCCGAACTCATTCCCGGCATTGCGAAGGAACTGGGCTTCCGCGCCGTCGTCATGGGCGTCTGGAACCCGGACGACATCCGCGAGGTCGAAAACGCGCTCACCGCCTGGAAAAAGCATCCCGACATCATTGCCGGCGTCTCGCTCGGCAACGAGATCGTCTTCGGCCGCCGTGGGTCCTGGGACGATTACACCCGTGCCATTGACAAGTTCCGCGACAGGGCGCCGTCGCTTCCTTTGACCGTGACGGAACCCTTCGCAACCTTCCTCGACGATTCGGGCGCGAAATCCGTCCTCGCGAAGCTCGATTTCATGGCGGTGAATATCCACCCCGTTTTCGAACCGTGGTTCAGGGAAGCACCTCCCTTCAACTGGGCGGATTTCGTCGTGCAGGCGGGCGAACGCCTCTCGGCCGAAGCGTTTTGCGGACCGATCCTCGTCAAGGAAACGGGCGTGCCCACCGCGCCGGCAGAGGAAGGGTTCACCCCCGAAAGACAGCACGACTTCTATGTCGAGCTCGCGCGCCAGCTCGCTCCCGCGCGCAATTTTGCGTTCGCCTGGTTCTCTGCCTTCGATGCGCCCTGGCGTGTCTATGACGAAAGCGCGGTTGCCGGCCATCATCCCGAAGAAGCCCATTGGGGCCTCTTCACGGAGGCCCGCAAACCGAAACCCGTCATGAACGATGTGCCGCGGCTCGACTAGACCGTTTTCCAGGCAGGTGGAAACACCTGCCGGTTCGGAAAACGGTCCAGACTATAAGCGACGAGCAGATCACGATGAGACGGAATCGCCTTGCGATCCCGTCTCATCGTGATCTGCTCTAGGCGCGCGCCTGCTCGTCGAGCGGCACGCTCGCTGCCGCCTTCCTGAAGGCGGGCCGCGAGGAGATGCGCTCGTAATACTTCACGACATTCGGGAACGGATCGAGGCTCACGAAACCTTTCGCGAGATGCACGCTGTAGCCGACATTCGTGTCCACCGTGCTGAACCCGCTTTTGAGCAGGTAGTCGCGATCCTTGAGATGCGTGTCCACGACCTCGAGCGACTTCTCGAGCCGCCGCGATTCGAGCTTCTGCACCACCGGCGAGCGGTCTTCCTTCGCGATGAAGACCTTCTGCTGCACGAGGCTCGCGCCATGCACGGCCATCGTCTCCGCATAATGCAGCCAGATCAGCCATTCGGTGCGCTCAGCATGTCCCGGCGCGCGGTGCAGCTTTCCCTCCGGGTCGTAATGCTCGCCGAGATATTGCGCGATGGCGCCGGACTCGAAGACCGGTACCCCGTCATCGACAAGGCAGGGCACGCGGCCGAGCGGTGAGATGGAGAGATATTCCGGCGTGCGCAGACCCTCCATGCTGAAGGTGAGTTCCTTCAACTCGAAGTCGATCCCCATTTCGTGAAGCAGCCAGAGCGAGCGCATGGAGCGCGAGCCGTTGCAGTGATAAAGCGTGAGCATGGGCCTCCCCCGGCCGGTTGTTTTGGTCGCAAGATAGAGCATTTCACGAGGAAAAGCAGGCCTTTCCCCGCCCGCCTTGCACAGCGCGCCTGAGCGTCTACACTCCGCCCGCTCACGGTGCCCCGGCCGCAAATCCGGGGTTAAAAGGGAACGCTTGGAGCATTTCCTGCAAGGATGTGCTCGGAATCAAAAGCGGCTGCCCCCGCAACTGTAAGCGGCGAGTTTCTTTCCCGTGGCCACTGGCCTGCCTTTCGGCGGGCCGGGAAGGTGGAAGGAAGCGCAGACCCGCGAAGCCAGGAAACCTGCCGCGAGCTGTCGTCCCTCTCCGGGCCGGGGTGTGCCGGGGGAATGCGGTTGTTCCGCGAGGCGACATCTTTTTGATGCGTAGCGCGAGACGGCGGGATGAGGCTTCTTCTTTCGATCTGTATTCTGACAGGCATGCTCGCTGCTCCGGCGGCGCAGGCGGCGCCACGGCGCGTTGTCTCGATCAACCTCTGTTCCGACATCATCGCCGCCGACCTGGCCGCGCCGGGCACGCTCAGATCCGTCTTCCGCCTTGGCCGCGATCCGGAAGATTCGCCCGTGGCCGCGCTCCTTGCCGATGTGCCGCCGAATGATGGCCGCATCGAGGACATCCTTCCCTTCGCGCCGGACCTCGTCCTCGCGCATGAATGGTCTTCGTCCTTCACGCTCGATCTTCTCGCCCGCATGAACATCCCCGTCGCGACCGTAAAGGATGCGCGCAGCTTCGAGGACATCCGCGAAAACATTCGTACCATCGCCGCCGCCCTCGGGCGTGAGGAGAAGGGGGAGGAGGTGATCGCGCGCTTCGACGCGGAGATGGCGGCGGCGCGGCGCGATAGCACGAACGCGCCGACCGCGATCCTCTACCAGGACCTCGGCAGTGCGGCGACGCCGAATTCCATTCTCGGCCGCATCCTTTCTCTCACCGGTTTTCGCAACGTCGTCACGGAAGAGAACGTGGTGGGTCTCGCCTATCCGGACATAGAGGATGTGATCGCCTTCCGGCCCGAACTCATTGCGCTCGGCATCTACCGCCCGGACGCGCCGTCGCAAGCCAACGCCGTGCTGGAACATCCGGCGCTTCGCCGCTATCGCGAACGTTATGCCCGGGAGGTCCGCCTCGACGCAGGCGGTTGGACCTGCAGCACGCGCTTTGTCGCCGGCATCGCCTCGCGTCTCGCCGCCACGCATGACGCGATGACTCGCGCCTCTTCCACCCTCCCCCCGTGGGAGGGTCAAATGGCCGAAGGCCGTTTGGGGAGGGGGCGCCGATGAAGACCCACACGAAGGCCTGGATGGTGAACGCGGTGCTCGCCGCGCTGACGCTCCTCCTCTTCGCCGCCTCAATCTATGTCGGCCGTGGCGGCGAGCTCCTCGCGGACAAATTCGAAACCATAAGCAGGGTCGACCGCGACATTGCCTGGCTGGTGCTGACCGAAATCCGCCTGCCGCGCGCGCTGCTTGGCCTGCTTGTCGGCGCCTCGCTCGGTCTCACAGGTGCCGGGCTTCAGGGCCTCCTGCGCAATCCGCTGGCGGAACCGGGTCTCATCGGCGCGTCGGGCGGCGCGGCCTTCGGTGCCGTTCTCGTCTTCTATTCGGGCCTCACGCTGAGTTCGATTGGGATGGGCACCGTCATGCTCGTGCCCGTCGGCGGCATCGCCGGCGCGCTTGTGGCGCTCGCCGTGCTCTATCTGCTGGCGGGCCGCAACCCGTCCATCGTCACCATCATTCTCGCGGGCGTGGCGATCTCCGCTTTCACAGGCGCGCTCACCTCGCTCTCGCTCAATCTCGCGCCCAGTCCCTACGCCGCGCTCGAGATCGTCTTCTGGATGCTGGGCTCGCTGACGGATCGCAGCATGCTCCAGGTCTGGTTCGCGCTGCCTTTCATGGCGGCAGGCTGGCTTCTCGTCGCCTCGACCTGGCGCGCGCTTGATGCGCTCTCGCTCGGCGAGGACACGGCCGCAACGCTCGGCTTCTCCATGAGGTCGGTCACTCTGCGCGCCATTCTGGGCACGGGGCTCGCCATCGGCGCCGCCGTTTCCGTCACAGGCGTCATCGGCTTCGTCGGTCTCGTGGTGCCGCATCTCATGCGGCCCCTCGTCGGCCAGCGTCCGGCCTCGCTGCTGCTTCCCTCCGCCTTCGGCGGTGCGGCGCTCGTCCTCGCGGCGGACCTGCTGGTCCGGCTGCCGGTCAACGGGCCGGAGCTGAAGCTCGGTGTCGTCACCGCGCTCGTCGGCGCGCCCTTCTTCCTCTGGCTCATTCTCCGCACGCGAAGGGAGGCTCCCTGATGCGTCTCGTCGTCGAAAATCTTCATGCCTCGCTGGGCGACGCGCGCGTCATTCGCGGCGTCTCCCTTGCAACCGAAGGCGCGCGGTTCATCGGCCTCATCGGTCCGAACGGCGTCGGCAAGACGACGCTGGTGCGCGCCATTGCAGGGCTCATCCCCTTCGGCGGCAGTGTCGTTCTGGACGGCGAGGCGGTGTCGGCCATGAGCCCGCGGGCCCGTGCGCGGGCGATGTCATACCTCGCACAAGGCGCGGGCAGCCATTGGCCGCTCGAGGTCTCGCGCCTCATCGCGCTCGGCCGCCTGCCGCATCTGGAGCCTTTCCATCGCGCAAGCGCCGCCGACGAGGCTGCCATCGCCCGCGCCATCGCGCTTGCGGGCGTAGGCGAATTCATCGGCCGCGATGTGCTGACATTGTCTGGCGGCGAGCGGGCGCGTGTGCTGCTGGCTCGCGCGCTCGCGGTCGAGGCGCCCCTCCTGCTGGTGGACGAGCCCGTCGCCGCGCTCGATCCCTATCACCAGATACGCATCATGGAAGTCCTGCGCGCCTATGCGGATGAAGGCCGGACGGTCGTCGCGGTCCTGCACGATCTCTCGCTCGCCGCGCGCTACTGCGACAGGTTGATCCTGCTCGACAACGGCAAGGTGAAGGCCGACGGCGCACCATCCGAAGTGCTGACGCCGCAGAACCTTCGCGACACCTACCGCATCGAAGCGCTCATCGGCGGTGAAGACGAACGCTTCGTCCTGCCCGTGAGGCGAGTGAAATAGGGCCTGTTCCGCAGCATCCGCCCGCCATCTCGTCGCCTTCCTTGCGAAGCTCGACCGGCACGGGCCCCTTCCTTGGCTGCCCTCCTTGGGTAATCATGGCGCCAGCCGATTTGCCCGCCCGCCGAGGCCCCTCCCGATGCACGACACACTCACGCTGAACTCCGTCACGCTGCTGATCGTCATTGCGCTTGGCTGCGGTTTCGCCCTCATGCGGCTCCGCCAGCCGGCCATCGTCGGCTACATCCTTGCGGGCGTGGTTCTCGGCCCCGGCGGTCTCGGGCTCATCCATTCGGCGGAAGGCATCGACCTCTTCGCGGAACTCGGCGTGCTCCTCCTCCTCTTCGTCATCGGCATGGAGCTCGAACTCAAGGCCTTCCGCAATGTCTTCCGCATCGCACTGCTCTGCGCCGGCCTGCAGTCGGCCGTCGCGATCGGCCTCACCTGGGGGGCGGGCGCGGTCCTCGACTGGGGCTTCGAGCGGTCTCTCGTCCTCGGTTTCGTGCTCTCGCTGTCCTCCACCGCGGTGGGCATCAAGATGCTCGCCGAAATCGGCGAAACCCGAACCCATGCCGGCCGCCTCACCATGGGCGTCCTCATCGCGCAGGACCTGCTCATCATCCCCATGCTGGTGGTGGTCCAGTCGCTCGGTTCGGCGCGCGGCGCGGATGTGGGCTTCGATCTGCTTCTTGCGCTGAAGCTCTTTGCCGCCGTCGCGGTGCTCGCGGGCGTTGCCGTGGTGCTCACGCGCCGCGAGCGCATCGAACTGCCCTGGAGCCGCTATCTCCGCCGTCAGCCGGACCTTGCGCCGCTTGCCAACATCGCCTTCTGCTTCGTCTTTGCCGCCGTCTCCGGCTATATCGGCCTCTCCCCCTCATACGGTGCCTTTCTCGCCGGCCTCATCCTCGGCGCCTCGACGGATCGCCGCGCCGCGATCTTCTTCACCTCGCCGGTGCAGAGTCTGTTCCTGATGATCTTCTTCCTGTCGGTCGGTCTCCTGATCGACCTCGGGTTCATTCTCGAGAATCTCGGCGTCGTGCTCCTCCTCGTCTTCGTCATTCTCGTTGCGAAGACGGCAACCAATATCGGCATTCTCCATTTTCTGCGCGAGCCCTGGGACAACGCCTTCATCGCTGGTCTCGTCATGGCGCAGATCGGCGAGTTCTCCTTCGTGCTGGCAAAGGCGGGCCTCGGCGCCGGCGCGATCGACCGCGAGACCTATCAGCTTGCCCTGTCCGTCATCGCCTTGAGCCTCGTCGTCAGCCCCTTCTGGCTCGCCACCGCGCGCCGCATTCACGGGCTTCGCCACAACTTCCAGTTCACGGGCGTTGCCGCCACGACGGAGCGGCTCTATCCGGGCGCCTATGCGCTCGCCTTGCGCGTCTGGGCGGCGCTTCTGGCCCTCGCGATCTCGGTGCGCGACCGCCTCCGCGAGCGCCGTTCAAAACCCTGATCTATCGCGCCGCCGCCTTCAGCGCGCGCCGGAGCCGCGCATGCGTGCGGTCCTGGTCCAGCGTACGTGGCCATGCCTGATAGACGATGATGGATGGCGTCTCGAAGGGCAGGGGCAGAACGGCGAGCCCGTGCAATGCTGCATAATGGTTCGCGATGCGCTTCGGCAGCGTTGCCGCAAGTCCCGCCGTCGCCACCAGCGCCGCGACCGGCGCGCAACCATGCGCCTCCACCGCAATTCTGCGTTGTCGCCGCCAGTGGCCGAATCCGGGTGCTTCCGCTTCGGTGGCAATTGCGACATGGTCGAAGGCGAAATAGCGGTCCGGCGTCAACGGTTCGTTCGCCTGCTCCGGCGCGATCAGGCAAACGAGCTCGTCGCTCATCACAGGCTCCACGCTCACCTCGCGCAGACGGACGGGAAGGACGAGCCACGCAAGATCGAGCGCGCCACTCCCGAGGTCGCTTGCAATCGTGCCCGGCGCGGCACGCTTGATGCGGAACCGCGGCGCGCGCCCGGCTTCCCGCCGCAGCCGCGCCATCGCGCGGGGCAGCGAAATTGTCTCGCCAATGTCGCCCAGTGCCAGCGTGAATGTTCTCTCCTCGTCCCGCTCCGGTTCGTCGGGATGCCCGCTGAGCGCGCGCTCCGCGAGTTCGAGCGCCTGCCGGATCGGAACGGCGAGAGCTTCCGCCCGCGGCGTCGGTACGATTCTGTTGCCCACCCGCACGAAAAGCGGATCGTCCACCTGCCGCCGAAGCCGGGTCAGCGCGTTCGACAGTGCGGGCTGCGTCATGCCCAGCCGCGCGGCGGCCTTCGTGATGCTGCCTTCGGCAATGATGGCGTCGAAAATGGTCAGCAGGTTGAGGTCGATCCGGCGCAAATTCATGACGTGAATACTTGGTCATTCGTGATTTCAATTGGATGTATCTCCCATCCCTGTGAACTCATTCATATGGGGATAGTCAAAACCAAATCCTTTTGACAGCGGGGGCAAATAATCATGCAGTGGAACGCCTTGTCCGTCCGTCCGCTTGGCGGCGTCTTTGGAGCCGAGGTGACGGGCGTGGGTATTCCCGGCGCGCCGGCACGGGTTCTGTCGGCCATGCTCGCAGGGGCGGTCGCGCGCTACGGGGTGCTGATTTGCCGTATGCCGGATGCCGTCTCGCAAGGCGTCGCCGGTCTTGTGGAGACCTTTAGCGGCGAGCGGCGTTCGATCGTCGTCGACACCGGGGAAGCGCCGGGCGGTGCCGGTGGCGGGCGCGTGCATCCGGAAGACGATATCGCCCTGCTGACGGACCCTCTTGCCTCGTCCGCAGCCTCCCACATGGCGCTTCTCCACGCCGAAAACGTACCGCGCGAGGGAGCCGAAAGCATCTGGTGCTCGCTCGCCGGCGCCTACGACAATCTGTCTCTTCCCATTCGCGCCTATCTCGACCCTCTTCGGGTCGAGCCGGCGAACGGTGCGAAGGGACAGGTCTCTTCGCTCATCGGCAGGCATCCGGTCACGGGCCGGAAGCATTTCGCCATCGGCAATTCGTTCGAGGGCCGCATTCTCGATATCCCCGCGGAGGAAAGCGATCTCGTTCTCGATCTTGTCCGGAACTTGCTTGCCGCGCCGGAAAACCAGATACGCATTCCATGGACGGAGGACATGATCGCCATATGGGATTGCCGTCTGGCCCAGCATTACGCCGTTGGCGGCTATGGCGCGCCGGGCTGGCGTCTAAGCTGTGTTTCCGTGTCGGGTGCTGCCGTTCCATTGATCCGCCCCGAAGCCGGTTTCGTATCGTAGAATGTTCAGTTCACGCACATCCGGGTATTGCCGATCTCATGTCTTCGCAGAAATCAGGCCTGAAGAAGGAAGGGGAGAGCCCCTCGATCGTCTGGCTCCGCCGCGACCTGCGGCTCGACGACAATCCGGCGCTTGCCGCGGCGATACAGCGTGGCGCGCCGGTCGTGCCGGTCTTCATTCTCGATCCGCGAGAAGAAATCGGCGGTGCCTCGCGCTGGTGGTTGCACGGCAGTCTCTCGGCCCTCTCGGAAAGTCTCGGCCGTCTCGGCGCCCCGCTCATCCTGCGCCGTGGCGCGCCGCAGGATGTCCTGCACGCGCTGGCCGGGGAGCTCGGCGCCGGTGCCGTCTTCTGGAACCGAATCTACGAGCCGCAAGCGATCGCGCGGGACAAGGCGCTGAAGGCGTCCTTTCGGGAAAACGGCATCGAGGTTCGGAGCTTCAATGCCTCGCTCCTCGCCGAGCCCCGGGAGGTGAAGACCGGGAGCGGCGATCCCTACAAGGTCTTCACGCCCTTCTGGCGGGCGCTCTCGCAAGTCCCGTTCGACATTCCGCTGCCCGCACCGGGCAAACTTGCCGGCGTCGGAGACGTCGCGACGGAAAACCTCGCTGGCTGGAATCTCCTGCCCGCAAAGCCAGACTGGGCAGCGGGCCTGCGCGAGACATGGACACCCGGCGAGGCGGGCGCGCGTTCCCGGTTTGAAGCCTTCGTCGAACGCGCGATGGACGATTATCCGCTCGCCCGCGACCTGCCGGACCGCGAGGGCACGTCGCGCCTCTCGCCGCATCTGCACTGGGGCGAAATCTCGCCGCGACGCATCTGGCATGGCGTCCGCCATGCGCAAGGCGGCGGCGGCGCGGCGGGTGACGCCTTTCTGCGTGAACTCGCTTGGCGCGATTTCGCCTGCCATCTTCTCTATCACTGGCCGGAAATCGAAACGGAAAACTGGAAACGCGAATTCGACGCCTTTCCCTGGGCGCGAAACGATGCGGCTTTCGATGCGTGGAGCAAGGGGCTCACGGGTTATCCCATCGTCGATGCCGGCATGCGCCAGCTCTGGCAAACGGGCTGGATGCACAATCGTGTGCGCATGATCGCGGCCTCCTTCCTCATCAAGCATCTGCTGATCGACTGGCGCGAGGGCGCGGCCTGGTTCGAGGACACGCTGGTCGATGCCGATCTCGCGGTGAACCGCTCAAGCTGGCAATGGGTCGCCGGGTCGGGTGCCGATGCGGCGCCCTACTTCCGCATCTTCAACCCCGTGCTTCAGGGCGAGAAGTTCGATGACGGCGGCGATTATGTGCGTGCCTTTGTGCCCGAACTCGCAAAGCTCGACACGAAATACATCCACAAGCCGTGGGAAGCGCCGCGTCCCGTGCTCGAAAAGGCAGGCATTGTGTTGGGCGAAACCTATCCCGCGCCGATCGTCGATCACAGGCAGGCGAGGGAGCGCGCCCTTGCTGCGTGGCGCGAAATCAGGAGCGGCTGAGCCTGGCGCTGTAAGCAGGGTGCCTGTCCTTCGGCACTGTCTTTCCCGTGAGCGCTAGCGAGAGGCGATAGGGCAGCATCTGCAACAGACGAAGCAGCAGCGAGAAGCGTCGCGGAAAGGTGATCTCGAAGCGGCTCGATTGCAGCCCGCGATAGAAGGCATCGGCGGCATCCTCCACCTCCATCAGAAAGGGCATCGGAAATTCGTTCTTGTCGGTGAGCGGCGTCTTTACGAAGCCCGGATTGACGATCTGCAACGTCACGCCGTGTTTGGCGAGATCGGGGCGCAGCGCTTCCGCCATGTTGATGAGCGCCGCCTTGCTGCCGCCATAGATCGCCGAACTCGGCAGTCCGAAATACCCCGCAAGCGAGGCGACGAGCGCAATCCGCCCCTTGCCCCGTGCGATCATTGTCGGCATCAGCGCCTCGAGGCAGTTCACGGTCCCCATGAAGTTGAGTTCGAAGACCGGCCGCGCACGAGCAGCGGTGAGTTCATGCGCGAGCACGGGCTCATAGGTGCCCGCGCAGAGTGCCGCCACGGCAATCGGCCCCAGCTCGCGTTCGATGCGCGCAACGGTCTGGCGCACTTCTTCGTGTTTTGTCGTGTCGAGCGGAAAGGGTGTGATCTCGCCACCCGTTGTCGCCGCTTCCGCCCTCAGCGCATCGAGTTCGCCCGCGCGTCTCGCCGAAGCTGCCACGCGCCAGCCCTCGCGCGCCATGCGCAGCGCCAGCGCCCGCCCGATGCCCGAACTTGCACCTGTGATCCAGACGATCTCTTTCGTGCCGCTCATTGCAGTGCCACCTGAAGTTCCTGCCTGTCGATGCGCACAACGCGGTAGTCCACATCTTCGCCGCGCGCCCGGAAGATCACGTTCAGCCACTCCATTTTAGGCGAGTACCAGAGCTTGAGCTTGAGGTCGCCCGTCATCTCGTACTCGCGCACGGGCAGGATCTCGCCACCGGCATTCGCTTCGCGCATGCCGGTGGGGGTGATGCCGACATTCAGGATGCGGCCCTTCTGCGTATCGAGAAGCTGCTTCTGGGAAACCGTCGCCGGGTTCCAGTAGCTCGTCGGAATGATCCCCGCCGGCGCGATGAAGGTGCCGTTTGCCGAACTCGTCACTTCGAGTCCCTTTTCCGTCGCCTTCGCGCTCACCCTGTATTCGGTGCCGTCATCGTTCGTCGCCGTTTCGAGCGCGACAAGCTTGCCGTCGCGCCAGGTTTCGCGGTTCCGGTGCTCGTAGCGGAAAAGGGTGATGGGTCCGAACGACACGGCAAGCTCGATGTCGATGGCGACATGGAGGTCGTCCCCCTTGCGCGTGAAGCTGACCGTGTGGGTTCCGATGGGATCGCTTCCCCGCTCGACGCGGAAAGACAGCGCCGGCCCGGGGGACGTAGCCGGCGCCGCCGCTTCCGCGCCGAGGACGGGAAGCATGATCGCGAGAGCCGATGCAAATTGGAGCAGCGATTTCAAAGGCGGGGACCTCTAGGGGTTTAAACCGCTGGCTCCTTGTTCCAGCTCTTATCCCCTTGGTACGCAGGCTCCCCTGCGCCGGATCACCCTCGGGAAATTCGCCGGTAGCGCGCCGAAAGCGCGAGGCTTGCCGCCACGGTCGCGTTAAGCGATTCGACGGCCCCGGTCGTGCGGATCGCCAGTGTCGCCGCCTTGAGCCCCGGCGGCAGCCCGCGCCCTTCCTCGCCGAGAACGAGGCGAAGGTTCTCCGGCCACTCATAGGCCTCGATATCGCAGCCCGCGCCATCGAGTGCGGCGAGAGGCCCCTTCGCATCCGCAAGCGCCGCCCAGTCGCCGCCCTTGAGGAAGGTCAGGCCGAACTGTGCATTCGCCCCGCCGCGCAGCGCCTTCGGATGGAAGGGATGCGCCGCCCCCTCCATCAGCACGATGCGGTTCGCGCCGAAGGCCGCCGCGCTGCGTAGCGCCGCCCCGAGATTGGATGGATCGCCGAGCGCCAGCACGAGTTCAAACCCTTTGGCCGGTTTCGAGAAATCCGCCGCCGCCATCTCCGGCACAGCCCCCACCAGAAGCGGAAAGCCCGTGCCGTTCATATCCAGCGCCTCGAACAGCGGCTTGGCCAGCACATAGCGTTCGACGGAGGAGGGCAGGGCGAGCCGGTTGAGGTCGCTTTCCGTCCGCGCCAGCGCCGCCGTGAAGCGGCTCCCGTATCGCGCCAGCGCCTCCGGCACGGTCTTCCGCCCCGAAAGGATGAACTCCCCATGCTTGCGGATGCCGCGCGATTCGCTCAGCGCCAGCCATTTCTTTGCCCGCGCATTCTGAAGGCTGTCGATTTCGCGCGCCCCGCCGTTCATTTTCTGGCCTTTTGCGAATCCCGTTATTTCGCGATCATAGAGGGGCAACAGGCAGAATAAAAAGGAACCCACCCTCCCCCTGTGGGAGGGTCGAAATTTGCGAGCGAAGCGACACAAATTTCGGGGAGGGGTAAGCTGTTAAACTGAAGGGGAGGGGACAATGCTGCAGGAAATCTTTTCAAGGGGCGACGGTCTCGACGCCATCCTCCTTGCCGCGGCCTTTCTCTTCTCGAGCGCTGGCGATCTCTTCCTCGCCCTGAAGGGCGACGGGCGCAACTTTCCGCGCGGCCTCGCCGCCTTCCTTGTCAGCCACCTCTTCTACATCGCGGTCATGGTCCCGCTCGCAAGCGCGCCGGACACGCTTGCCCTCAAGGCGACATCGCTCGCCGTCGGCCTCGGCGGCTGACACGCACGCACGTCCCGCGCGGGTACCTCCGCCGCGCGGGCTGGCGTTCCGGTCCGGTTGCGATCCGGATTTCAGGCGCTCTTGCGGCACATGCGTCTGGTGGCTTTCTCCGCGAACAGCATGCGCGCCGCGGCGTCGGGGCGCAGGTCATTCACGCGGCACCACGCCGCGAAGGCTTTCGGGTCGACCGGGATGCGGTAAACGATGGCATGGCGGCATTCGAGGCGGCGTCTTTCCCGCTCGGCTTCGCTCAGCCAATCGCTGTAGGAGGCGGGGAAATCCTCCCCGTCGCTCATCACGTCCCGGATCACGGGATAAGTCTCGGCTGTGTACCAGGGAAGGCCAACGGACTGCATCGCAAATCTCCGTTTGCTTGATGTCTGCCCCAGCCCTGGAGGAAGAATGCGTGCCGCTGCGGAAAGTGTCGAGTGAAGTTTTGTATAAGCCGCCCCGCGAACGGCAGAATGATGCCGCTGGCGGGCGTTGAAACGTCACCCTCGCCATAAGCGCGCAGGAAGCGCGTCCGTTAGTGGCAGTGCACGACGCCCGTGCTGTTGTCCATGTGGCAGCATTGCCCGGGCGGCGATGATTTGCGGCATCCGCCGCCATGCGCGTTCGCCACCGATGGCACCATCAGCGCGAGCAGGCCCAGAGCGATAATCAGCTTGGTCATGAACGCCTCCTGTCCCCTGTAAAAGGTCAGTCTATCAGAAGGAGTTCGTGCGCTTTAGCGCCGATCTGGGAACGAAACGAAGGAGAGTGGCGCTGCGGGGGGAATGGTGCTGTGGGAGAGGATTGAACTCTCGACCTCTCCCTTACCAAGGGAGTGGCTGGTGTAGCGATAATGACGTTTTTTCTGCGGGAAATTTTGGAGCGCACCATACGGAGTGTCCAGAATGTGTCCGAGATCAGTATTCGTCGTCGTCGAGCGTACTCGCTACTTCATGCTGAATTCTTAGGTCAAGAAGTCTTGTCAGTCGGGCTCGTGATCGCTCGGCCAGACGACCAACGACGGGGGTCTTGTACATATTGCGGATCACGAAAAACTCTTCGGCCCAAGGTAATGTCACACATGCGTCTAGATCAAATCGTGTCGCTTGAGGGAGCCCGGCCGAGACCATGTCTTCAGCATTGGTGACGAACAAGTCCAACGGCCGTGACTCCGTCTTCAGCTTGGACGTGCCGTAAGTTACCGAAACCCAAATTTCGTTCGTTGATTTCTGCCGGCGAACGGCGCGAATAAGCCCGGGCCTTGGTTTCGGCCCGGGCTTAGGTTCCATGAGATCTTCGGGAAAGCGGCACCACACGATGTCGCAGATGCGAACCGGGTGAAATGCTGGATTGTGAAAGGTCCAGTTATTCCCCGACATCGTTGCACGGCCAAGCAGCCGGCTCGACGTCTTCGAAGTCGTCGTCTCTGAGGTCCGCTGTCAGCGCCCGCAGCTTTGCCAGCACACTTTCCGAAACCTCATCATTGTATTCCGCCATGGGCGGAAGCTCACGAGTCGGAAGTCCAGCACCGTCTCGCAGCGGAATCCGATTGGTCATCTGCGTGCTCCTTCATTTGGCGGTCACCGTAGCTTTTCCGGCTAACCGCGCAACACTGAAATAGGACATCTTGTCCATTCGTCCAGTCGCATGTGCCCGGCTGGCCACACAGTTTGGCGGCGACGACGAAGAGGGGGATAACAATTTCCTTTTTATTTTCGGTCACTTAGATGAATAAAGCCTGAACGGAAAAGTCCGAATTGGGGCTTATGGCCGCACGGGCCGTGCGCCGAGAGCATCACTTCGGGTAACGCTCTTTTCAAGCTAGCTCGCTATCGCCGCCGATGCTCCGGCACGTCACGGGCGTGACCCATGACCGAGCGGAGATCGGTGAGCCGCCCTAGGCCATGGTGGAGCACATCCCCGAGCTGCGGGTGGACAAAAGTCGCAGAAACGACGGTCGGAGGATGGTGCTGTGGGAGAGGATTGAACTCTCGACCTCTCCCTTACCAAGGGAGTGCTCTACCACTGAGCTACCACAGCATGCTGGGAGGGCGGCGGCCCGCGCCCCGAATTGCGCCCCCGAATTGCGCCCGAAGTCTCGTCTCGAATGGTAAACAGGCGGTGAGCGTGCCCGCTCGAAACCGGCCCTCCGGAAGCGCGCGGAAAGTGCCACAGCGACCCCCCTCGCGCAAGATGGCGTAACGCACTATCTTGCCCCCGAATCCGTTTCCCCAATCCGAGTGAATTCCATGAAAAAAACCGGCCCCACCTTCGATTCCCGCACCCCCGGCGGCAAGGGCCAGGACCGCGCCGCCCAGACGCGCGAAGCCAAGGCCAAAACCGCCCGGCTCGCCGAGGCGCTCCGCGAAAACCTGAAAAAAAGGAAGGGTCAGGCAAGAGCCCGCAAGGAAGACGAAAAATAGTCCGAAAAGCGCCCGGATTAGCGGGCATGGGAGAGATATCGATGGGCTCCGGCGCGACGGCACCTCCGGGGTGACTTGGGCCCCCGCTCCCCCTATAAACCGCTGAACCCCAACCGGGACGCATCCATGGACACAATACACATTCGCGGCGGCCGCCGGCTCAAGGGCCGGATCGCCGTAAGCGGCGCGAAAAACGCGGCCCTGCCGCTGATGACGGCGTCCCTGCTGACGGACGAGCCGCTCACCCTCACCAACATGCCGCGCCTTGCGGATGTGCGCACGCTCGGCCGCCTTCTCGATGTCCTGGGCGCGGATATGTCCCTTGACGGGGGCGCCGATGCCGACGTGATGACGCTGCACGCGAAGGACATCAGGTCCACCACCGCGCCTTACGAGATCGTCTCGAAGATCCGCGCGAGCTTCTGGGTCCTCGGTCCGCTCCTTGCGCGCTGCCATGACGCGAAGGTCTCGCTGCCGGGCGGCTGCGCCATCGGCGCGCGCCCCGTCGACCTTTACATAAAGGGCCTCCAGAAGATGGGCGCCGGGATCGACCTCGTGGACGGCTATGTCCATGCCTCCGCCCCCGGCGGTCTCAAGGGCGCGGTCATCCGCTCGCCCATCGTCTCCGTCGGTGCCACGCACACGCTGATGATGGCCGCCACCCTCGCCGACGGCGTCACCGTGCTGGAAAATGCCGCCCGCGAGCCCGAAATCGGCGATGTCGCGAACTGTCTCGCCGCCATGGGCGCGAAGATCGAGGGCATCGGCACCTCCACGCTCCGCATCGAAGGCGTCGAAAAACTCCACGGCGCCACTCACCGCGTCATTTCGGACCGCATCGAGGCCGGCACCTATGCCATCGCCGCCGCCATGACCGGCGGCGAGATCGTGCTCGAAGGCGCCATCGGAGAAACCTTCGACGCCGCGCTCTCCGTGCTCCGCGCCGCCGGTGCCGAGGTCGAGAGCGAGCAGGGCGCCGTCCGCGTCGCGCGCAACGGCGAGCGCCTTCAGGCGACCGATGTGGTGACGCAGGTCTTCCCCGGCTTTCCGACCGATCTCCAGGCGCAGTTCATGGCGCTGATGACGGTGGCCGAAGGCGAATCCGAAATCACCGAGACCATCTTCGAAAACCGCTTCATGCATGTGCAGGAACTGGCGCGCTTCGGCGCCGACATTTCGCTGCATGGCGACAAGGCGCTGGTGCGCGGCGTGGAGAAGCTGAAGGGGGCGCCCGTCATGGCGTCGGACCTTCGCGCCTCCGCCGCCCTCATCATCGCGGGCCTCGCCGCCGAGGGCGAAACCATCGTCAATCGCGTCTATCACCTCGATCGTGGGTTCGAGCGCATCGAGGCGAAGCTCAGCGCCTGCGGCGCCGAGATCTGGCGCGAAAAAGCAACGCAATAAGAGCGGGAACCGATGACGAAAGACCTTCGCCTCGCTGCAGAGGACGCCGCCGACCTCGAAATCGTCTCCGCCGCCTTGCAGGATGCGGTCACCCATGTGCGCGACCTCGCTTTCCTCCCTTCCACGCGCCGTTTCGCCTGCGTGATGAACCGGTTTCGCTGGGAAGGCGAAGGCGGCGACCGGAAGAAAACGCATGAGCGCGTCCGCGCCGGGCTCCATTTCGAGAATGTGGTCTCGGCGCGCGCCCGCAACATCGCGCAGGACCGGCCGGATGGCGTGCTGAACCTGCTGGCCATCCGCTTCGACGAGCTGAACCCGCCCTCCGGCCTCGTCACGCTGGTCTTTTCGGGCGGCGCCGAAGTGCAGCTTGAGGTCGAGGCGCTGGAAGCCCATCTCTCCGACCTCGGCCTCGTCTGGGAAACGCCGAACAGGCCGGAACACGATCTGGATTAACCGCTAGGCGTCATCCCGGCGAAAGCCCAAAAAACCAGTGTCATCCCGGCGAAAGCCCAAAAAACCAGTGTCATCCCGGCGAAAGCCCAAAAAACCAGTGTCATCCCGGCGAAAGCCGGGACCCATTGGTTCCCTCAGCAAGCGGGATTTGAATTCGGCGAACACTCCGAATGCTGCTTGAGGAGCCCGAAACTGAAACAGACGTGGATTGGGTCCCGGCTTTCGCCGGGATGACACATTGGGTTTAATGAGTTACGGAGCCTCTGCCGCTCTTCCCTGTACGGACAAGAACCAATGCCCACTCGCCTGAATGCAAAAGACGCGAATTTCGAGGAAGCCTTCGCCGCCCTTCTGGATGCGAAGCGCGAGACCTCGTTCGATGTGCGCGACACGGTGGAAAAGATCGTCGCGGATGTCCGCGGGCGTGGCGACGAGGCGCTCGTCGAATACACGAAGCGTTTCGACAGGCTGGACCTCACCGCCGAAACCCTTGCCATCCCGCAGTCTGAGCTCGATGCCGCGATGGATGCCTGCGACGCGAAGACGCTCGACGCCCTGAAGACCGCCGCCACGCGCATCGAGGCCTATCATGAGCGTCAGCGTCCGGAAGATGCCCGCTTCACGGACGAGGCTGGCGTCGAGCTCGGCCACCGCTGGACGCCCGTCGGCGCCGTCGGCCTCTATGTGCCGGGCGGCACGGCGAATTACCCGAGCTCCGTGCTGATGAACGCCATTCCCGCGAAAGTGGCAGGTGTTGCACGCATCGTCATGGTCGTGCCGACGCCCGATGGTGTCGTGAACCCGCTGGTGCTCGCCGCCGCGAAGCTCGCGGGCGTGAACGAGGTCTACCGCGTCGGCGGGGCGCAGGCCGTCGCCGCGCTCGCCTTCGGCACAAAGACCATTGCGCCGGTCGACAAGATCGTCGGCCCCGGCAATGCCTTCGTCGCTGAGGCCAAGCGCCAGGTCTTCGGCACCGTCGGCATCGACATGATCGCGGGCCCCTCCGAAATCCTCGTCGTCGCCGACGGCGAGAACGATCCCGAATGGATCGCCGCCGATCTTCTCTCCCAGGCCGAGCACGATGCGAGTTCGCAGTCGATCCTCATAACGGACGACGCAACCTTCGCCGCGCGCGTCGAGGAAGCGGTAGCCCGCCAGTTGAAGGCGCTCCCGCGCGAGACGACCGCGACGAAGAGCTGGGCCGATTTCGGCGCCGTCATCCTGGTGGAGAAGCTCGACGACGCGGCGCCGCTTGTGGACCGGCTCGCACCCGAACATCTCGAACTCGCGGTCGCCGGCCCCGAGGCGCTGCTCGCGAAGATTTCAAATGCGGGCGCGATCTTTCTCGGGCGCCACACGCCGGAGGCGATCGGCGACTATGTGGCCGGCTCGAACCACGTCCTGCCGACTGCCCGCAGCGCACGCTTCTCGTCGGGCCTCAACGTGCTCGACTTCATGAAGCGCAGTTCCATCGTCCGCTGCGACGCGGATGCGCTCCGCGCCATCGGCCCCGCCGCCCTTGCGCTTGCCGAAGCCGAAGGCCTCGACGCCCATGGCCGCTCCATCGCGATTCGCCTCAATCTCTAGTCCAAAAACAAATGTCATTGCCGGGCTTCGCCCTCGCACCCTCTCCCCAAGGGGGAGAGGGGAGGGGCCCGCCGCCGCGAAGCGGCGGTGGGAAGGGTGAGGGGGAGCGTCATACACCGCGCTCATGAGTCGCTCCCCTCGCTTCCTTCCCGCAAATCGGCCCAGAGCATGTTTCCCGAAAGTGGGTACCGGTTTCGGGATAAAAACATGCTCAAAACGAACAGATCGAGCAGTATGTCGATTCAACGAAGCGTCATACTGCTCTAGAGTACCGCACCATGTCCGACCGCTCAGCAGACGACGAAGCCAGCGCGGATGTCCCTTCCGCCATGCCGGAGGGTGAGGCGTACCGCATCATCGACCTCGTCCTCGACGAGCGCTCCGTCGTGCGCCGCAGCCCCGATGTCGAACATGAGCGGAAAGTGGCGATCTTCGACCTGCTGGAGGAAAACCGCTTCGCGCCCGTCGGCAGCGATGGCGGGCCTTATGTCCTCCATCTCGCCATCGAGGAGAACCGCCTCGTCTTCGACATTCGCCTCGAAGGCGACGAGCCGCATGGCAAGGTGCTTCTCTCGCTCACGCCTTTCCGCAAGATCATCAAGGACTATTTCCTGATCTGCGAAAGCTATTACGACGCGATCAAGACGGCCGCGCCCTCGCAGATCGAGGCGATCGACATGGGCCGCCGCGGCCTGCACAACGAGGGGTCCGAGACGTTGAAGGAGCGACTCTCGGGCAAGATCGAAATGGACTTCGACACCGCGCGCCGCCTCTTCACCCTCATCTGCGTCCTGCACATCAAGGGATGACCGCGATGGCCGCGCGAACACGAACCGGAAGCGTAAAAGCCGGGCGCAGCGAAACGATGCCCGCTTCCGTACTCTTCGTCTGCAACCTGAACGCGATCCGTTCGCCCATCGCCGAGGCGCTTCTGAGGAAGAGCCATGGCGCCCGCATCTTCATCGATTCGGCCGGCGTCTCTCCGGCGGAGGAGGGCGACCCCTTCGCCGCCGAGGTTCTGCGCGAGGCGGGCGTGGACATTTCGCATCGTGAACCCAAGAGCATCGGCGAAATCGACGACGTCACGAGCTTCGATCTGATCGTTGCCTTGACGCCCGAGGCGAAGGAGAAGGCGGAGGCGCTGACGCGCTCTTCGGCCACCGATGTCGAATATTGGGAGATCGCCGATCCGCTCGCCTCGCCGACCGGCGGCAATCGCGAACGCCGCCTCGCTGCCTATCGCGAGTTGCGCGATGCCATCGCGCGCCGGATCGAAAGCCGCTTCGGTTCCGCCTCCTCCGCGACGGGGTGAGAGGCGGAACAAATAGCGGGGATAAATAAAATGAGTTTCCGGCCTTTTCCCCGGTGTGCTCCGTGCTCTTACCATCCGGGGAAATCGGTCCGGCAAACGAGCGAAAAACGGTGGGGCTCTCGCGCATGCAGATTGATTGTCCCCTCCATCCTTTTATCTGGGTTCGCCTGCGCGTGACGGTTCGATGACATTCTGATGACAGTCATCGCCCTTTATCCCCGCCGGCATCCATGAAACCGCCGCAATCGACGTGCTATAAAGTGGAAAATCTCAATGGGGAGAGCAGCTTGCCATGAAATCGATCCTTGCACTGACGGCAGCCCTGGTTCTTGGCCTCGGCATCGCGCTCGGCGGCTATCTCGCGGGCGACGGATTCGTGAAATCGCGTCTCGGCGATCGCTCCGTATCCGTAAAAGGCCTTTCGGAACGGGAGGTTAAGGCTGACCTCGCGCTCTGGGCCCTGCGCTTCGTCGTCACCGGCAACGATCTCGCCGAGACCCAGGCCGAGGTGAAGCGGAATGCCGACGTCGTGTCCAACTTCCTGAAATCGCACGGTTTTTCGGAAGACGAGGTCGAGCTTCAGGCGCCCCAGGTCACCGACCGCCTGGCCCAGATGTACTCGAGCGGTCAGTTCGATACGCGCTTCATCATCGCTCAGCAGCTCGTGTTGCGCTCGACGGATGTGGACAAGGTCGCGAAGGCGAACCGCGACAGCAGCACCCTCGTCGAGCAAGGCGTTGTTTTATCTAACGAATATGGCCCCGTCCGGCCGTCCTACCTGTTCACGAAGATCGCCGAGGTGAAGCCCCAGATGATCGAGGAGGCGACGCAGCGCGCCCGCGAGGCCGCGGAAACCTTCGCTGCCGATTCAGGGTCCCGTCTCGGCGGCATCAAGCGCGCCTGGCAGGGCCAGTTCTCGATCCAGCCGCGCGACGAGATTCCCGGCGCGCAGGAGACGGAGCAGGTCATGAAGACCGTCCGCGTCGTCTCCACCATTGAGTACCTGCTGGCCGACTGAGCGGAAATCCTTCGAAAATCAATGTCTTGAGCCCGGTCCCCTCGCGAATTCGGGGGCCGGGCTCTTGATTTCCGGAGGCTTTGTGACCATTCTTCCGGCCAAATTTCCGAAGGATAGTGAATGTCGAAGGAAGAACTGCTCGAGTTTCCGGGCGTTGTGACGGAACTGCTGCCGAATGCAACATTCCGCGTAAAGCTCGAGAACGAACACGAAATCATCGCCCACACGGCGGGCAAGATGCGCAAGAACCGCATCCGCGTCCTCGCGGGCGACAAGGTGCTCGTCGAAATGACGCCCTACGATCTGACCAAGGGGCGGATCACCTACCGCTTCAAGTGACCCGGCTCATCCTCGCCAGCGCTTCGCCCCGCAGGCTCGCGCTGCTCGCGCAGATCGGCATCGAGCCCGACCTCGTCATCGCCGCCGGCATCGACGAAACCCCGCACAGCAAGGAGTTGCCGCGCGATCACGCCGAGCGTCTCGCGCGCGAAAAGGCAGAGGCCGTTGCGCCCGGCTATGCAGATGCTTTCGTACTCGGTGCGGATACGGTGGTCGCGTGCGGCCGCCGCATTCTGCCTAAGCCCGAAACGGAAGCCGAGGCGGAGAAATGCCTGACGCTTCTGTCGGGCCGCGCCCACCGCGTCTACACCGCCATCCATCTCATCGCGCCGCATCGCCGCGCGGCACGGGTGAACGAAACACGCGTCACCTTCAAGCGCCTCTCGCAGGAAGAGATTTCTTTCTATCTCGCCTCGGGCGAATGGCGCGGCAAGGCTGGTGGCTATGCGATCCAGGGTCGTGCCGCCATGTTCGTCCGAACGCTCCATGGGTCCCACTCGTCCGTGGTGGGTCTGCCGCTTTTCGAGACGGCGGCTCTCCTCTCAGGCGCCGGATATCCAGTGATTCCAAGGGCCTGACGCGGCTATCCTCCGCGCTAACAACAGTGTTAGGATTGCACCATCAAGGCTTGGAAAGATCGCGGGTGAAGAGGGGGCATCCGGTTGCGTGGGGGCGCACCGGACGCAAATCAGGGTTTTTATGTCCGAAGAAGTTTTGATCAATGTAGGTCCCGGCGAGACACGCGTCGCGATCGTCGAGGACGGGCGTCCCGTGGAGCTGTTCCTGGAACGCACCATGGAAGACGACCTCAAGGCGAAGACGGGCCGCGCGGGGCATTCGCTGATCGGCAACATCTTTCTCGGCCGCGTTCAGCGCGTGCTGCCCGGCATGCAGGCGGCATTCGTCGAGGTCGGTCTTGAGCGCGCGGGCTTTCTCGGCGCGCGCGAAGCACGGTGCCTCTGCGAACTCACGGGGCTCGACGAGGGCACGCTGCCGCCGATCAGCGCCTGCGTGCAGGAAGGGCAGTCGATCCTCGTGCAGGCCGTGAAGGATCCGATTGGCGACAAGGGCGCGCGCCTCTCCGCGAACGTCACCATTCCAGGTCGTCTTCTCGTGCTCGTCCCGAACCAGTCCGGCGTGGCGCTGTCGCGCCGCATCGAGGACGAGGCGGAACGCGAACGGCTGACGGCGCTTGTCGAGGAGATGGTCGAGCGCTTCAATCCGATGGGCGTCACGGGCGAACCGGCGGGCTTCATCGTGCGCACGGCTGCCATCGGTGCGACCTCCGAAGACATCGCCGCCGATGCCCGCCAGCTTGCCGAGGAGTGGCGCAAGGTGCGCGAAACGGAGCGCAAATCCGTGGCGCCCTGCGTCGTCTTTCACGATCTCGATCCCGTTTCGAAGACGCTTCGCGACTGCGTGAGCGCCGACACCGCGCGCGTACTGATCGATTGCGCGGATGCCTTCGGCGAGGCGCAGCGCTATTGCCGCCGCGCCATGCCGGAAATGCTCGACCGCGTGCAGTTGTTCAACGGTCCCGGCGATCTCTTCGCGCTCTACGATGTCGATAGCGAGATCGAAGCCGCGCTTGAGCCGCGCGCGGAACTTCCCTCCGGCGGCTGGATCACCGTCGAGACGACGGAGGCGTTGACAGCGATCGACGTGAACTCGGGCCGCTACACGGCGGCGACGGGTCTTGAGGAAACAAGCGTCAAGATCAATCTCGAGGCGGTGCACGAAATCGTCTACCAGCTTCGCCTGCGCGGCACGGGCGGGCTCATCGTGATCGACTTCATCCATCTGAACGATCCGGCGAACATCCAGAAAGTGATCGACGCGCTCAACGAAGGCTTCGCGAAAGACCGCGTGCCGACGCAGATTTCCGGCATGTCGGAATTCGGCCTCGTCGAGATGACGCGCAAGCGCGTGCGCGAACCGCTCGACAAGCTGCTCACGGAACCGGCCTATCCGAACGGCCGCCCGCGCCGCAAGACCTGCGCGACAGTCGCGAACGATCTCCTGCGCAAGATTGCACGAGAGGCGCAGGCCGCACCCGGACGCCCGCTCGTCGCGCGCGCCTCCGCGGAAGTTGTCGATTGGCTGGAACGCGGCAATCCCTATCTCGTTGACAGGTTGCGCCGTCGTATCGCATCGGACGTGCAGCTTGTCGGCGAGCCCGCTTTCCCGCGCGAGAAGATCGACGTCGGCGCCGTCCAGTAGACGCGAGAGGAGGCCATCGTGACGGATGATGACCATGGAAAGGTCGTGACGCTGAAGGCACCGCGTCCCTGTCCGATCTGCGGCACGCGCTCTTCCTCGAAGTTCCACCCCTTCTGCTCGAAGCACTGCGCGGATGTGGACCTGAACCGCTGGCTGAAGGGCACCTACGCCATCCCCGCCGTCGAGCCGCCCGATGAATGGGACGAGGCCTCGCAGACCCGCCCGGCGGACGAGGATCGTGAGGGTTAACCCCTTCTGCAGCTTGATCTTTGCCCGAGCGGCGGGGCCCTCTGGACAGGCCGGACTCTATCTCTTATAAACCGCGGACCTCGCCGCAGCGGCCCGGATTTCCGCCGCTTCGGAGCTTCCGCCCAGGTAGCTCAGTTGGTAGAGCATGCGACTGAAAATCGCAGTGTCGGTGGTTCGATTCCGCCCCTGGGCACCATTCTCCCTTCATCGCTGAAACGTCCGGGGATAACCGTCTCCGGTTGTCATCGTAATGTCGCGGTACCGTTACGCGTTCGCACGGTCCGGAATTAGGGTGCGCGTTTCCCGGCCCGATTTCCCGGTTGTGATCTCTTCGCGCGCATCCCGTCTTCGCGCGGAAAAACTTTATCCCCGCCATACGCGCCAGGCGCGAAGCTGCCGCGGGAACTCATTCTACAAAGGGAGAGATGAACATGACGACATTTTTTCAGGCCGCCGCCGCGGATGAAAGCTCGGCGCCGGTCGAGTGGTCCGGCGGCACGGGGACCTTCTGGACCTGGGGCGAGTTCGACGGGGGCAGCGTCACACTTGAGGCGAGCCCCGACGGCGAGAACTGGTTCACCGTCGGGGCGTCGCTGCAGTTTGCAGAAAAGGGCGTGGGCGCCTTCGCGCTTGGTCCCTGCAAGTTGCGCGCGACGATCGCCGATGCGGGCGCGGCGACGAGCGTCAGCGCGAGGCTCTGACCGTCAGCGGCGCCCGGCGAAGGGATGCGTGCTCGACAGTCCACCATCGACGGCGATGGCCTGTCCGTTGACATAGGACGCATCGTCGCTCGCAAGAAAGAGCGCGGCCTGTGCGATTTCCGGCGGCAGGCCGTAGCGCTTCAACGGGTTGAGCTGGCCGATCTTGTCGTCCGAACCGCGCGCTCGGGCGCCGTCGAAGATCGGCTTCGTCATTCCCGTCTCGATGAGACCGGGGCAGATCGCGTTGACGCGCACGCCGGTGCCGTAGAATTCGTTGGCGGTGGTCTGGACGAGGCTGATGACGCCGGCCTTGCTTGCGCTGTAGGGCGTGCCACCGGCATTGGCGCGCAGTCCCGCGACGGAGGCCGTGCAGATGATCGAGCCCTTGCCCTGGGCGATCATGTGGCGGCTCGCATGCTTGATCGCGAGGAAGGGGCCGATCAGGTTCACGGCGAGGATTTCCTTCCAGTAGTCCACTGTCTGCTCATGCAGCGGGACGAGCCCGCCGCTGATGCCGGCATTGGCATAAACGACATCGAGGCCGCCGAACCCGGAGAGGCAATGGTCGACGAAGCCTTTCACGGCTGTCTCGTCGCTGACATCCGCGGCAACGGACGAAACCGTGCCGCCTTCCTTGCGGATCATCTCAGCCGTTTCGTCGACCGCGGCTTCAACCCGGTCGACGGCGACGACCTGCGCGCCTTCATGCGCAAAAAGAAGGGCGCTGGCGCGGCCGATGCCGCTACCAGCGCCCGTCACGATGGCTCGTTTCCCGGACAGTCTTCCCATGATCTTGTCTCCCCTCGTGAATCGCATTTTCGATGATGCGACTTTAGGGGCAGGGAGCTGCCTGGAACAGGCGAAAGAGGATCAGAAGTCCTTGCCTGCCGACACGGCCCACTGAACCTGGCCCTGCTGGCCGTCGATCGTGCCCGAGCTGCCGACCGCCGGGGCTTCATCGATGGGGGCCGTGCAGTTTTCCGGCGCATCGCCGACCTTGGTGCAGATCGTGTTGTCCGAAACGCGCCAGGAGCCCTGGGCCTCCGAGCCGTCGGCGCCCTTCACCACGATGCTGGACGCGTCGGGGTAATAGATCTTGGTCACGGCGCCGTCCGGCCCGGTGAGCGTCACGGTGTTGCCGACAAGGCCGTCGCCCACATTGGCAAGCGCCGCACCGGCGAAAGCGAAGGTCGAAACGGCGGCTGCGAGTACGAATTTTTTCATGGATACCCTCCCAAATTATATCCGTGTCCGGAGCAGGGACTGTTCCCTTGCCCGTTAACCACGAACTCTACATGCCCGCACGGGCGGCGCAAGGGCGGCGCGGCAAGGCGGGAGAAAGAGCTAGCGGCGGAAGCCCGGCGGCTTCAGGAGGAAGATGATGAGCCAGATCGGAATGAGCACCATCGCGCCGAGCAGGAAATGCGGCAGCGCCCAGCCGATCCCCTCGCGCACGAAGGCGAGGATGGCCTCGGGCGTGAAGCCGACGTCCTGAAGAACCTGCTCTGCTGTTATGTCGAACGCGTTGAGCAGCGCGCCGATGGCCACTGCTCCAATGAAGAATTTCATCAGCGTCGACAAGGCGTTCTGGATCATGAAGGCGCCGCCTCGGTCCCGACGAATCACTCAGGCCCAGTCTAGACGGGACGGCAGCCGGGGACAAAGGCCCCGAATCTATTGCCCGAACAGCTTTTTCAGCGCGTCTTCGGGGCTCGGCTTCGGCTCTTCCGCCGTTTCGCCCCCGGTGGTGCCGGTCTCGCCCGTCTCTCCGCTTGCGCTGCCGTCGTTCGCGGGCTCGCCCATGAGGCCCTCGAGCAGGCTCTTGCCCTTGTCTTCCTTGATGGAATCGATGGTCTGCTTGATGTTTTCGCGATTCTGGATCATCGATTTCAGGTCCGGCGTGAAGCGCGGATTGGACCAGGAGCCGGTAATCAGGACCGGCACCTCGATGCCCTTGGCTTCCGTTGAGCCGCCCTGGCCCTCGAGCGTCGCCGCGAGCTTCGGCTCGACGCGGTAGTCGAGCGTCTTCTTGGGCATGTTGGCCGTACCCGCGCCGGTCACGCGGATGAGCGGCGAGAGGAGCTTCAGGTCGTCGTTCTTCAGGATGCCGTTGGTGATCGTGAAGGTGCCGCCGAGCTCGGAGAAATCGGTATCCTGCGTGCCGCCGGACTGCCAGCCCGTGGTGGCCGCGCTCAGGACCGTGCGGGTGAGCTGCGCGAGGTTGATCCCCTTGATCTTGCCGTTGGTGAATTTCACGCTGCCATTGCCGTTCAGTGCCGAGATCATGTCGCGCTGGCTGCGTCCGGCGGCGGTGACGGCGATGTCGAGGGCGGTCTTGCCCTCGAGCCGCTTGAAATCGGCCGCGTCGGCGAGGAAGGGCGCGGCCGAGAGCCCGGCCAGCGCGAAATTCGCGTTCACCTTCGGCGTGGCCCCCGCACCGTTCACGGTGAGTTTGCCCGAGCCCTGGCCCTCATAGAGAGCGAGCTTCGAGAGATTGGCGTTGAGCACGCCATTCGAAAGCTTCAGCGCCAATGCGCTTTCGCCGATCTTGAGCTTCTGGAAAAGAATCTCGCCCGCCGAGAAAGTGAAATCCGCATCGGCCGCCTTGAGCCCCGAAAGGTCGATAGGCTCGGTGCTCCAGCCCCCGTCGTCGCTTGAGCCGCCACCGGAACCGCCGCCGCTCTCGCCACCATTCGCGAGATAGGTGTTCACATCGATCCTGTCGACGGTGAGCTTGCCCTTGATGTTCGGCCGTGCGCCGCCCGTGCCGACCGAAAGGTCACCCGTCGCGTTCATGCCGTCGAAGGCGACCTTCGCGCCCGAGAACCGGTAGAGATTGTCCGTGCCGCTCGCCTCGCCGCTGATGGTGAGTTGCCCGAAGCCTTCGCCGGCGGGCATGGGGCTCCCCGTCCAGGCCGCAAGCTCGCGCACCGAAGGGACGTCGAGGTCGACCGCGCCGGAAAAGGCGAGGCCGTCGATCACCTTGAGCGTGCCTTCATAGGAGGTTGTCAGCTTCGGCGCCGAGACGGCGAGCGTTACGGGCGTCTCGCCGCCCTCCGTGAACGCGCGGGGACGCGCGGCCTTGAGGTCGATATCGATTTCATCGCCGTTCCAGACGAGTGAGCCGTCCGCGACGAAAGGTTCGTCGAGGCCCGGCATGGAGAGGTCGATATTGACGTTCTCCATCGCATAGCTCGCGCCCGACTGTGCGTTGCGGTAGGTGGCGCTGCCGTTCTGGATCGAAACCTCGCCGAGCCGGAACTCGCTCACGGCCGCGCCACCGCCCTGCGAGGGCGTTTCCGGCGCCGCGGGCGCTGCCTGACCCCGAGCGCTTTCGAACTGCCAGTTCGGCGTCCCGTCCTTGCGGACCTCGAGATGGATGATCGGATCGACGAGGACGAAGCTGTCGATCTCCACATTGCCGCTGAAGAGCGGAACGAGCTTCAGCGACGCCCGCATCTCCTTCATGGAGGCCATTTCCGTCTCGCGCGCCCATGTCGCGTTCGAGAAGCCGACATCGCCAATCGAAATTGCGATGTTGGGGAAGAAGGAGAGGCCGATATCGCCGTCGATGCGCAGGTCGCGCCCCGTCTGCGCCTTCACGAGCTCCGTCACCTTCCCCTTGTAGGTCTCCATCGGGATCAGCATGGGAACCACGATGATGACGGCGACAATGACGAGCAGAAGACCGGCGAGAATGGCGATCAGGCGGGACATGTAAGCGCTCCGGTTTGTTTCCGCCAGATTGAGGGCGAAATATGGCTGCAGCATGATGGCGCAAGTCGGCGGGGGAGGCAAAGCTGGCGGCTTGAATGCCGGCAGTACCGCTCCTAATGTGCGGCACCGCACGGAAGGAGTGGCTCTCATGACCACAGCAATCGACATGAACGAAAGCCCCTTGTGGAAACCCTCCGCCGGGGCTGTGGCGGCGTCCAACATGAGTGCGTTCGCGGATTTCGCGAACGAACGGCATGGGCTGTCGCTGGCCGGTTACGGCGCGCTCCATGCCTGGTCGGTGGCCGCTCCCGAGCTCTTCTGGGATGCCATTTGGGATTTCACCGGCGTCATCGGTGAAAAGGGCCAACGGGTTCTCGTCGATGCCGGGAAGATGCCCGGCGCGGCATTCTTCCCCGATGCCCGGCTCAACTTCGCCGAAAACCTGCTGCGCGAAGAAGGCGGCGAGGTCGCGCTCCTCTTCAACAATGAAGGCGAGATGGCCGCGCCCGTCACTCGCGACGCCTTGCGCCGCGATGTCGCGCGCTTCGCCGCCGTGCTCAAGTCATGGGGCGTCGGCCAGGGCGACCGTGTCGCCGCCTTCATGCCGAACTGTCCCGAAACCATTGTCGCCATGCTCGCTGCCGCGAGCATAGGCGCGGTCTTCTCCTCCTGTTCGCCGGATTTCGGCGTGAAGGGCGTGCTCGACCGCTTCGGCCAGATCGAACCAAAGGTGCTCGTCGCCTGCGATGGCTACCGCTATGCGGGCAAGCGCCTCCCCGCGCATGACAAGCTCGGCGAAATCGTCGCCGGTCTTCCCTCGCTCGAACATGTCGCCATCGTTCCCTTCATCGGCGAAGGAAAGAAGGCGATTGCGAAGGCGGAGGACTGGCCCACGCTTCTCGCCTCCGCGCCGGAAGCATCGCTCTCCTTCGCGCGTCTGCCTTTCTCGCACCCGCTCTACATCATGTATTCGAGCGGCACGACCGGCATCCCGAAATGCATCGTCCATTCGGCGGGGGGCACGCTTCTTCAACATCTGAAGGAGCATCGCCTTCATTGCGACATTCGCCCCGGCGAAACGCTTTTCTACTTCACGACCTGCGGCTGGATGATGTGGAACTGGCTCGTCTCGGGACTGGCGGCGGGCGCTACGCTCGCGCTTTACGACGGCTCTCCCTTCGCGCCGAACGAGCGCGTGCTGTTCGACTATATCGACGCGGCAGGAATAAATGTGTTCGGTACCTCGGCGAAGTTCATCGATGCGGTGAAGAAATCGGGGCTCACGCCCCGCGAAAGCCACGACCTTTCTTCCATGCGCATGATCCTGTCCACCGGTTCGCCTCTCGTGCCGGAGAGTTTCGATTTCGTCTATCGGGACATCAAGACGGACGTCGCCCTCTGCTCGATTTCGGGCGGCACCGACATTGTTTCCTGCTTCGTGCTCGGCTCGCCCATGCTGCCCGTCTGGCGCGGCGAGATTCAGGCGAAGGGGCTCGGCATGGCCGTCGACGTCTGGGACGAGGAGGGAAAGCCGCTCGCGACGGGGCAGGGCGAGGCAAGCAAGGGTGAACTCGTCTGTACCCGTCCTTTTCCGTCCATGCCGGTCGGCTTCTGGAACGATCCCGACGGCGCGAAATATCGCGGTGCTTATTTCGAGCGCTTTCCCGGCGTCTGGTGCCATGGCGACTATGCGGAGATAACGTCCCACGGCGGCATCGTCATTCACGGCCGCTCCGACGCGACGCTCAATCCGGGCGGCGTGAGGATCGGCACGGCGGAAATCTATGCGCAGGTCGAGCAGCTTCCCGAAATCCAGGAGGCGCTCGCCATCGGTCAGGACTGGCAGGGCGATGTGCGCGTCGTGCTGTTCGTTGTGATGAAGGAGGGCGCCGCGCTCGACGCCGCGATGGAAAAGCGCATCCGCGATAAAATTCGCGCCGGTGCGTCGCCCCGCCACGTGCCTGCGAAGATCGTCGCCGTCGCCGATATTCCACGCACCAAGTCCGGCAAGATCACCGAACTTGCCGTGCGCGACATCGTGCATGGGCGCGAGGTGAAGAACCGCGAGGCGCTGGCGAACCCGGAAGCGCTGGCGCTCTTCCGGGACTTGCCGGAACTGGCTTCCTAAAGCGCATCCGCAAGCAGTAGCCGTCCGCCGAGCCCGGCTTGCGGCACATGCCGTCCCTCGATCCAGGCGCGGATCATCGCGTTGACCGCTTCGGGCGCTTCCTGCTGCACCCAATGCGAGACCTGCGGCAGATAGCGGATGGTGAAATCGGTCACGAGCTCCTCCGTCCCATAGGTGAGCTCCTTGCCGAGCGCCGCATCCTCCTCGCCCCAGATCATCAGGGTCGGCGTGTCGAGCTGCGGCGGGTTTGTCCATTCGGCGGGCTTTTCGCCCTGCATCAGCGCGCGATAGTAATTGATCATCGCAGTCATCGCGCCGGGAAGCTGCGCGTTCTTGCGGTAGTGGTCGAGCACCTCGTCCGGAAAGCGGCTCTTGTCCACGGCCATGCCGTAAAAGGCCTGCGCGATCGCATGCGCATTGCGCGCGAGAAAGAGCTTCTCCGGCAGCCAGGGAATCTGGAAGAAGAAGACGTACCAGCTCTTCTTGAGCTGCGCCCATGTCCGCCCCTGCGTCGCGAAGAGCGCAGGGTGGGGCAGGTTCATCACGATAAAGCGTTCGAGCGGGCGCACCTTCCTGAGGGCGAAAGTCCAGCCGATCACGCCGCCCCAGTCGTGTGAGACAAGCGTAACGGGTCCTGTGATCCCGCGTGCCCGCGCCGCGTCGATGAGCGCCGCCACGTCGTCGAGAAGATGCTCGATCCGGTAGTGTTCCTTGCCCCTCGGCCGCGACGTGCCGCCATAGCCGCGCAGGTTTGGCGCCCAGGCCGTGTAGCCGAGGTCGGCAAAGACGGGCATCTGGTGGCGCCAGGAAAACTTGCTTTCGGGAAAACCGTGCAGCAGCAGCGCGAGCTTGTTGCCCTCGCCGCACATGTCGACCTCGAAGGCGAGACCGTTCGCTTCGATGTAAGCCGTGCTGATTCCTGTGCCGCTCATGGCTTTCCCCGCTCTTGTTCTTGCCGGGGACTATAGGCGATTCCGGCGTTGTGCAAGCCGGGGATTGACGCTTTTCGTCTGACCGGGGACTGACAGAAGCCCGCGAATTCCCTATTGTTTCGACACAATCCGGGGGCCGTGCGCAAATTGGCGGGAGCGCCGGGCCGCAGGGGCTGCGCCCGTCAGAGGGGGACTTTCATGACCACTCCGTTTACGCCGCGTCACTGGTCGTCGCGGTTCGCGTTCCTGATGGCTGCCATCGGCAGTGCCGTGGGCCTCGGCAATGTCTGGCGCTTTCCCTACCTCGCCGGAGAGAATGGCGGCGGTGCCTTCATCCTCATTTATGCAGCAACGACACTCGCCATTGCGCTTCCGATCCTGATCTCGGAAATCATGCTGGGCCGCATGGGCAAACAGAGCCCGATCAATGCCATGAAAGCGCTCATCGCCGAGCACAAGGCGGCCCGGTTCTGGATGCTGATCGGCTGGGGCGGCGTTGCCGGCGCTTTCGTCGTGTTGTCCTACTACAGCGTCATCGGCGGCTGGGCCCTCAAATATGTCGAGCTGGCGCTGACCGGCGCCTTTTCCGGCGAGACGGAGGTCGCCGCCGCGGATCATTTCTCGACCTTCGTCGCCGACAGCGGCTCGCTGATGATCTGGCAGACGCTCTTTCTCGTCATCACGGTTGGCATCGTGGCGGCCGGTGTGACCGGCGGCATCGAGCGCGCCGTCGTCATGCTCATGCCGCTTCTCTTCATCCTGCTTGCGGCGATGGCCGTTTATGCCACCACCATGCCGGGCTTTGGCGCGGCCATGAAATTCATGTTCGCTTTCGATTTCAGCGAGGTCACGCCCGACACCGTCCTTGCCGCCATCGGGCAGGGCTTCTTTTCGGTGTCGATCGCGCTCGGCGCCATGATGACCTATGGCGCCTATCTCGACGAGGATGTCTCCATCGGCCAGTCCGCCATCGTGATCGCGGTCGCCGACACGGTCGTTGCCATCCTCGCGGGCATCGCCATCTTCCCGCTCGTCTTTTCCTATGGGCTCGAACCGTCGAGCGGCCCCGGCCTCACCTTCATCACGCTGCCCATCGCCTTCGGCACCATCGGCAACGGCGTGGTGATCGGCGGCGCCTTCTTCATCCTCCTTACCGTCGCGGCGGTCACCTCGGCGATCTCGCTGCTGGAGCCCATCGTCGCCTGGATAGAGGAAGGCGTGCGGCTCTCGCGCAAATGGCTCGCCGTCATCGTCGGCGCCGTCGCCTGGGTGGCGGGTCTCGGCACGGTCTTTTCGTTCAACAGCTGGTCGGACTTTCATCCCATGGCGCGCTTCGGCGTCATGGAAAAGATGACGGTCTTCGACGTGCTCGACTTCACGACCGCGAATCTGGTCATGCCGACGGTCGGCCTGCTTATCGCGCTGTTTGCGGGGTGGGTGCTTTCCGGCCCCGTCGTCGAGGCGGCGCTGGGCGCGGGGGGCAAGGGCTGGTTCCGCTGGTGGCGCTTTGCGCTCCGCTTCATCGCCCCGTTGGGCGTGGTCTCGATTTTCGTGGCTAACGTCTTGATGTAGAGGGGTTTTGGCTTGCCTGCCGATTTTTGCGGGCAGCGCCAGCCCGGGCTTGTCATTCGGGCCGGGCCGAATTAAGTTCCCGGCCATCGCGGCGGGCTTTGGCCCGGTTCCGCTTATCCCGTGCAGCCATAGCTCAGCTGGTTAGAGCGCTAGATTGTGGATCTAGAGGTCCCCCGTTCGAACCGGGGTGGCTGTACCACCCTTCATTCCTCTCGCGGCACGATGAAAACCGCGCCCAGGATCTGGCCGATCTCCTCGCCGCCATGCGTGAAGGGGAGCAGGAGGGCGTGCATATCGAGGGGCGCTTCGTCTCCAATCCGTGCGACCGGCGTCTTCAGCGACAGGGGGCCGGCAACCAGCAGCACCGCCCGCATCGCTTCGGACCAGCGCTCCTGCATCACCTTGTCCGTGAGCTTCGAGTCGGGCGCTGCCTTCATTTCCGAGAATGTCTCGCCCGTCCTGTCGAAGCCCGTTATCGCCGAAAGTTCCGCGCCGAACAGGCGGAACCGGAAATCCGCACCGCCGTCGAGCACTTCGACGATCCCGACATGGGGCAGCATCTTCCGGAACTCTTCCGGGCGAAAAATGCCCGGACCTATAATGCCACCGGAAAGTTAACGGATTCTGCGGATGAGCCCTCGCGGCGCTCTTGCGCTCGGCCAGGCCCCGGTGTTTCCTTGCCCGTCACAGGTTCCGGCCCTCAGAAATGGCCGCATTTTCAAGCGGTTCCACGGGAGACGATCGATGACGCTCACAGTCTACGGCGCAAGCCTTTCCCCCTTCGTGCGCAAGGTGCGCGTGTTTCTTGCCGAGAAAGGCGAGGCCTACACGCTCGAACAGGTGAATATCTTCCCGGCGCCCGACTGGTTCCTCGAGATTTCGCCGCTGAAGCGGATTCCGGTTCTTCGCGACGACAGCGAGGGTGCCGATGCGACGCTGCCGGACTCTTCCGCGATCTGCGGCTATCTGGAGAAGAAGTTTCCCTCGCCCGCGCTCTACCCGCAGGACGCCTTCCACTACGGCAAGGCGCTCTGGTACGAGGAGTACGCGGATTCCGAACTTGCCGGGACCATCGGCATGGGGACTTTCCGCCCGATGATCGTCAACCGCATGATGGGCAAGGAGCCGGATCGCGAGACGGCGGACAAGACTTTCAACGAGAAGCTGCCCCGTTTCTTCGCCTGGCTCGACAAGGAAATCGGCACGAAGGACTTTCTCGTGGGCGGTACCTTCGGCATTGCCGACATTTCCGTCGGCACGCAGTTCGTCAATCTTGCCCATGCGGGCTTCCGGCCGGACGCGAATACCTGGCCGAACCTGACGCGTTACCTGGCGGCCATCCATGCCCGCCCCGGTTTTGCCTCCTGCATCGAGGAAGAGACGGCGCTCCTGAAGAAATTCGGCCTCTGAGCGTCCCGCTTCAATTTCAACGTCAAAAGCGATATGTGTCGGGAAACGTGACGGCAAGAGCCGCCGATAACGACACCCAGGGAGAAACGAAATGGCCGAGAACGCCAGCAAATGGCCCGCCATGACCATTGAGGAGGCGCATGCCTTCCTCACTGCGCCAGGCACCCCCTTCGAGATGGAAACCGTCGAGATCCGCGGCGTTCCCATCCGCACCTACAAGAACGCGCCGCCTTCCTTGCGGGCGATTCTCGATCTCGGCCGCGCCTGGGGCGAGCGCGAATTCATCATCTATGAGAACGAACGCCTTACCTACGAAAACCATTATCGTGCGGCGACCGCCTTCGGCCGGGTCCTCACGGAGAAATACGGTGTGAAGAAGGGCGACCGAGTCGCCCTCATCATGCGCAACTTCCCCGAATGGTCGATCGTCTTCTGGGCGGTGGCGGCCATCGGCGGCGTCATCGTGCCGCTCAATGCCTGGGGCACAGGTCCCGAACTCGAATACGGGATCACGGATTCGGGCTCGAAAGTCGTCATCGTCGACCATGAGCGCCTCGACCGCATCCGCCCGCATCTGAAGGCGCTCGGCCTCAACGGGCTTGTGGCGGTGCGCACGCCGGAGGAAGAACTGGGCGTTGCCGAAGCCTTCGAGACGCTGGTGGCAAAGCCCGCCGACTATGCGAAGCTTTCCGCCGACCCGCTGCCCGACCCGGGCATGCTGCCGGAAGACGACGCGACGATCTTCTACACTTCCGGCACCACGGGTAAGCCGAAAGGCGCACTCGGCACGCAGCGCAATATCTGCACCAACCTGATGAACGCCATGCTGGGCGGCGCGCGCGCATACATGCGCCGTGGCGAGATGCCGCCCGCGCCCGATCCCGCAGCGCCGCCCCGCGTGATGTTGCTTTCCGTGCCGCTGTTCCACGTGACGGGCTGCCACTCGATCCTCGTTGGGACTTATGCGAGCGGCGGCAAGCTTGTCATCATGCACAAGTGGAATCCGGAACACGCGCTGGAGCTCATCGAGCGCGAGGGCGTGACGTCCTTCGGCGGCGTGCCGGCCATGGTCTGGCAGGTGCTCGAGTCGCCGGACTTCGCCACGCGCGATACCTCGACCGTCGAGTCGATCGGCTATGGCGGCGCGCCTTCCGCGCCCGACCTCGTCGCGCGCATCAAGAAGCAGTTCCCGAACTGCCATCCCTCGAATGGCTATGGTCTCACGGAAACATCCGCCATCACCACGCAGAACCTTGCAGAGGACTATGTGGCCAAGCCCGACAGCGCCGGTCCCGCCGTTCCCGTTTGCGACATCAAGGTCGTCGACGAGAAGGGCAATGAAGTACCGCGCGGACAGGTGGGCGAACTCTGGATCAGGGGTCCGAACATCGTGAAGGGCTACTGGAACAAGCCCGAAGCGACCGCCGCCGCGATCACCGAAGGCGCCTGGTTCCACTCGGGCGACCTCGTGCGCATGGACGACGAGGGCTTCGTCTACATTCTCGACCGCGCCAAGGACATGCTGATCCGCGGCGGCGAGAACATCTACTGCGTAGAGGTCGAGGACGCGCTCTACGCGCATCCCGCCGTGATGGATGCCGCCGTCGTCGCCATCCCGCACAAGGTGCTGGGCGAAGAGGTCGGCGCCGTGGTGCAGGTCGCGCCCGGCAAGGAGGTTTCCGAGGAGGAACTCAAGGCGCATGTCGGCAAGCTGCTGGCCGCCTTCAAGGTGCCGGTCAAGATCGAGCTGCGCCATGAACCGCTGCCGCGCAACCCGAACGGCAAGATCCTGAAAACGGTGCTCCGCGAGGACATGAAGAAGTACACGAAGGACGCCGCCTGAGTTTCCGGCGCCCTTTGCCGTAGCGTCATCGCCGGTGATTTGCCTGAAGCCGTCCGGGAATGGAAATCCCGGGCGGCTTCTTTATGCTTGCGGCAAAGAAACACCGGGAGGACCGAATGAACATATCTCTGGAAGGCCGCGTCGCCCTCGTCACGGGCGGCAGCCGCGGCATCGGCCGCGCCATCGCTCTGGCGCTTGCCGAAGCGGGCGCCGATATCGCCATCAATTACCGCCGCGACAAGGAGGCGGCCGATGAAACCGTCGCCGCGATCGAAAAGCTCGGCCGCAAGGCAAAAGCCTATTCGGCTTCGGTCGAGAATTTCGAGGAAGACCGGGTCATGGTCGCCGACGTGCTGAAGGATTTCGGCTCCATCGGCATCCTCGTCAACAATGCAGGCATCGCCTCGCGCGGCCAGACGGTTGCCGACACCGACCCGCTGGAACTCGAGCGCGTGCTCCGCGTGCACGCCATGGCGCCGCATTTCATGTCGAAGCTCGTGCTGCCGCATATGCGGAAGGAAAAGCGCGGCGACATCATCGTCATTTCCTCCGTCGCGACGCTCTCCATGTCCGCGAATGGCGGGCCTTACAACATGGGTAAGGCGGCCGCTGAAGCTCTCGCGCTCACGCTTGCCAAGGAAGAACGCAAACATGGCATCCGCACGAACATCGTCGCCCCCGGCCTCACCGCGACCGACATGGGATCGCGCCTCGCCGCCGCCCGCGCGGGCAAGAAGGGCATGGACATCCACGAGCTCGACGCAACCATGCCTTTCGGCCATGTCTGCTCTCCCGAAGAGGTGGCGGCGGCCGTCGTCTATCTCGTCTCGGACGCAAATCCTTACGCGAACGGCCAGAAGATCAACATCGACGGTGGTGGCGGTGCGATGTAGACGGCGGTCACTCGGCGGGCGACAGTACGCCTGATACCTCGCTCTTTCCGCTGCGGCGGAAGAGCGAGGGCATCACGTTGATGAGCGACAGCAGCACGGCAGAGGCGTAAGGCACGGACTGCACGAGCAGCACACCCACCCAGAGCCGCGAATGGCTGTCCGCGAAATGCGGGCTCGCAAGAAGGGCGATGGCGACGCCCCATAGCAGCGCGAGCATCAGGCTTTCCTCGCGCACCTGGATGAAGGCGGCCGCGAGCGGCGGCTTGTCTTCGCATTTCGGCGTACGGATGAACGGCTTGCTCGTCGTGATCATGCCGTTGAGCATGGCTTTCGCTACCGTATGCGTAAGGCCGAGCGCGGCGACGCCCGCCCCGAGGCTTTCGAGGAAGCTGCAATCCTTCACGCGCACGGCATAGAGCCAGAGCGAACGCACGAATTTGAAGGCGAAGCTGCCGATGGTCGGAATGAGGAAGGCGGCGACCGGCAGCGAGATCATCTGCGGCTGGTAAAGCGCCCAGGCCGACAGAACGATACTCGCCGTGGTGAAGAGAAGCGCCAGTCCATCCGCGAACCAGGGCAGCCATCCGGCAAGGAAATAATAGCGCTGTGCGCCCGAAAGACCGCGGCTCTTGCGCGCCCAGGGAGCGAGCGCATCCCAGTGATGCTTCACGATCTGAACCGCGCCATAGGCCCAGCGGAAGCGCTGGCTGATATAGCCCGCAAGCGTGTCCGGCGTGAGCCCGCGGCCGAAGGAATGGTTCACATAGACGCTGTCATAGCCCGCCCGGTAGAGCTTGATGCCGAGCTCGGCGTCCTCGCAGATGCACCATTCCGCCCAGCCGCCCACGCGCTTCAGCGCACTCTTGCGCACCTGCGTCATGGTGCCGTGCTGGATGATCGCGTTGAAGTTGTTGCGCTGGACCATGCCGATATGGAAGAAGCCGGCATATTCCCAATAGGTCATGTTCTTGAACATGCTCTCGTGCCGATCGCGATAGTCCTGCGGCGCCTGCACGAAGCCGACATCCGGCTTGTCGAAATAGGGAACGAGCGTCTTCAGCCAGTTCGGCTCGACCTGATAGTCGCTGTCGATGACGGCGATGATTTCGGCATCCTCCGCCGTCTTCTCGAGGCCGAAGTTGAGCGCGCCCGCCTTGAAGCCCGGCCAGTTTTCGAGATGGAAGAAGCGGAACTTCGGCCCGAGCTTCGCGCAATAGTCGCGCACCGGCTGCCAGACTTCCGGGTCCGTCGTGTTGTTGTCGAGCACGAGCACTTCGTAATTCTCGTAGTCGAGTTTCGCGAGCGCGGCGAGCGTTTCGCCCACCATCTCCGGCGGCTCGTTGTGGATCGGCACATGGATCGAGACCTTCGTCGTCGGATTGACGGCATGTTCGTCGAAGGGTTCGAAGTGCCGCGCGCCGCGATGCGTCCAGATCACCTCGACGAATTCGATCGCCTCGGCGAGAAGCACGATGAGGAGCAGTCCTTGTGCGAAGAAAAGGAAGCTCCAGACCGTCGCGCCGACCCAGGTGAAATAGAGCCCGGTGACGGAGAGCCCCGCCCAGGCGATGGCAGAGCCCGCAAGCTGCGTCAGCACCGCGAAGATGACGACGCCGGCAGGCCGCACATGGCGCTGGCGCAGCATGAAGAGCATGGCGGGGACAAGCGCGAGGCCCGCCGCAAGCGATGCCCAGAAGCGCCATTCCGGTGCTTCCGAAATGCTGCCCGCCATCGGGAATTTCGGCTGCCGGTCGGCATTGTAGATGCCCCAGAAGGCGCCCGCCGCGCCTTCTTCCGCCGCTTTCCACGGCTGGTCGAAGGCCTCCATCACGTAATAGGTGATGTCCTCGGCCTTGGCGCGGTTCAGGAACTCGCGCATGAAGGTCGCCTGGTTGACGAGCGAGGGAACGGCTTCCGTGTTCAGTTCGGCGGGTGAAAGACCCGGATAGGGACGGCGCGGAATGATCTTGCCGCGGCTCGGCCAGCCCACTTCGGTCACGACGATGGGTTTGTTGGGATAGGCCGCGCGCAATTCGTCGAGCCGCTCGAACACGGAATCGACCGCGATGTCGATCGGAATGCCTTCCCAATAGGGCAGGATCTGCACGCCGATATAGTCGACCGCTTTCACGAGTTCGGGATTCTTGAGCCAGATATGCGGCGGCTCGGCGGTCGAGACCGGCTTCCAGATCTTCTGCTTCGCGCGCTTGATGTAGCCGATCAGATCCTCGATCGGGATATCGTTGCGCAGCAGCACCTCGTTGCCGACGAGCACGCGCACCACGTTGCGGCGCGGCGCCAGCGCGACGAGCTGTTGCAGCTCGCGTTCGTTGCGCTCGAGGTCCGGGCCGATCCACGCGCCGGCGGCGACGGAGAGGTCGTATTGCGCGGCGAGTTCGGGAATATGTTCCTGACCCCGCACGACGCTGTAGCTGCGGATCGCCTGCACCGTGCCCGACAGAAGCTTCATGTCGGCTTCGATCTCCGACAGGCTCGGATGCCTGTTCTGCGTCGGATCCTGGCCCTGCCGGTAGGGACTGTAGGAGAGCCCGACGATTTCGCCCGTCCAGGCCTCCGCGTGGTGCGGCCGGTTCAGCGCCGCCCACACGGCGAGATTGGCCGCGATGACGATGGGCAGCACGATGAAGAGGAAAAGCGCCTGGCGCACGAAGACGGAGTGCCGCCAGGAGCGCGGATTTGATTGTGGTGTCTGGGGGGCGGGGTCGGGCTTGTCCATCTAACGTCCGTCATGCGCAGCAAGCTGGGAAAACGGCTCATAGTTCGGACGGCCCAGCCCCGTCATCCACGCGCCGGACACCCGGCGAAGCGCCCTTATTGGTCCGCCACCGTGACCAAATTAGGGCAACTTTCCCGATTACCCGGATGGTCCGGAAAACCCTGTGTGAGTTGACTTTAGTCAGTCCGCCGCAGCGGGAATCCGCGCACCCCCCGGCCGCTTTTGTGCCCCCCGCACCAGCTTCCCCTTCAACGCGCCTGTCGGCTCCCCGTTCCGGAACGAAACCGTGCCCGAAACGATGCTCGCCGTATAGCCGTCCGTCTTCTGGATGAGCCGTTTGCCGCCCGCCGGCAGGTCGTTGACGATATGCGGCGAGTAGAGCGTGAGCTTGTCGAAATCGATCACGTTCACATCCGCCTTCATGCCGGGCGCGAGGATGCCCCGGTCGCCGAGCCCGACCAGCGCGGCATTGCGGCCCGTGAGCCCGTGCACCAGCCATTCGAGCGGCAGTTTGCGGCCCCGCGTCCGGTCGCGCCCCCAATGGGTCAGCAGCGTCGTCGGGAAACTCGCATCGCAGATGATGCCGCAATGCGCGCCGCCATCCGAAAGGCCGAACGCCGTGTTCGGATGGGTGAGCATGGTCTCGACATCGCTGAGGCTGCCGTGAGTGTAGTTCATCAGCGGGAAATAGAGGAGCGCCCGGCCGTCGCGCTCCAGCATCCAGTCGAGCACGACCTCGCGGGGGTTTTTGCCCGTCCGCTCGGCAACGGCCTTCGCGCTTTCCTCCGGCGCCGGTTCGTAATTCGGCGTTTCGCCCAGCGAAAACATCTTGTGATAGGCGGTGCAGATCATCTCGATGATCTCGCCCGCCGGATAGTCGGGCTCCTCTGCCAGCAGCTTCGCGCGGAACTCGGGGTCGCGCAGCGCCTTCAACTGTTGATCCAGAGGCGCGCCCCAGATCTGCCGGAAGGTCTGGTGCATGATGAAGGGATTGAGCGACGCGGTGAGCCCCAGCAGCAGGCCCGTCGCGCGCGGCGGCACCTGGCCGCGGATCGGCAATCCGTCCGCATTGGCTGCCGCGATATTGTCGAGCACGCGCTTCCACACGGTCGGCCAGCGGTCGTCCTGTTCGATGGTGATGGACATGGGCCGCCCCGAAAGCTCGACCATGCCGCGCAGCATCGCGAATTCGGCGTCGGTATCCTTGAAGTCGGCGATGAGCTGCAGCACGCCCTTGCCCGCCTTGCCCATGGCGCGCGCGATGCCGTGCAGCTCTTGCGCTTCGGCTTTCAGTGTCGGCGTCGAGCCGCCCTTCACGTCTTTATGTTTCACCGTGCGCGAGGTGGAAAAGCCGAGCGCGCCGGCTTCCAGCGCTTCGACGACCAGGCGGCCCATCTCCGCCGTCTCCGCTTCCGTGGCGGGCTCGAGCGCCGGTGCCCGCTCACCCATCACATAGGCGCGGACCGCGGCATGCGGCACCTGCAGGCCCACGTCGAGCGCAAGCGGCGAGGCTTCCACCGCATCCATATATTCGGCGAAGCTCTCCCAGTTCCACTTGATGCCTTCGGCAAGCGCCGTACCCGGAATGTCTTCCACGCCTTCCATCAGCCCAAGCAGCCATTCGCGTTGCTCCGGCTTGCAGGGCGCGAAGCCGACGCCGCAATTGCCCATGATGGCGGTGGTCACGCCGTGAAAGGTCGAGGGCTGGAGATAGGGGTCCCAGGTCACCTGCCCGTCGTAATGCGTGTGAACGTCGACGAAGCCCGGCGTCACGATCTGGCCGCGCGCGTCGATCTCTTCCGCGCCCGAGCCCGAAACCTTGCCGACCTCGGCGATGGTCGAGCCGGAGATGGCGACATCCGCCTCGATGGGGCTCCCGCCCGTGCCGTCGAAAACGGTCCCGCCGCGGATCACGATGTCATGCTGGCTCATAAGGGTTCCTCCCCGGAATGCTCTGAATGGTGTTTGGAGAGAGGATAGCGGAAAGTACGGGCTCTCGACACAGGATTGAAAGAGCGGCATGCGCTGCCGCAAAGCTGTCTCATTGGTAAACTTATATATTGACATAAATGAATGGTTTGTATACTTATAGCTGATCACAATCTTAAATATGTCAATATATAAGTTTACATCATGTCAGTGAAACGCCTCGCCGCCGCTCAATATCGCGCCATTGCCAACCGCGTCGCTCCCCTCTCTCAGGTGGTCGTGCCGGGCGAAGGCTGGATCGCGACCGTTCGCAAGGCGCTCGGCATGTCGGGTGCGGAACTCGCCCGCCGTCTCGGCGTCACGCGCGCCCGCGTCTCGCAGGCCGAACGCGCCGAGCGCGAAGGCGGCGTCACGCTGAAGTCGATGGAGGAATTCGCGCAGGCGATGGGCTGCCGCTTCGTCTATGCGATCGTGCCCCCGGAAGGCCGCGTCGAAAGCATCGTCGCCGCGCAGGCGCGCCGCAAGGCGGAGGCGCTGGTTGCGCGCGCAAGCGGCCACATGGCGCTGGAGCGGCAGGCGCTGCCCGCGAAGAAGAACCGCGCGGAAGTGGAACGCCTCGCGCGCGAACTGATGGAAGACATGCCGCCCGATTTCTGGACGGAGACATGACGAACGTCTTCGACGAGCCAGACGGCGCCACGCCGCTCGATCCGGACGAGCGCGAAGGCCTGCGCCTTCCTCACGTCACGACACGCGGCGAACTCAACGAGCTGGAACAGGCGAACGTTCAACAGGGATTGCTCTGGCTTTCGCGCCGCCGCAGGAGAGACGTGCTGAGCGAGGAGTTCATTCGTGAACTGCATCGTCGGCTGTTCGGTGAGGTCTGGAGGTGGGCGGGCGAGTTTCGCCAGACGGAGAGGAACATCGGCGTCGATCCCACGATGATCGCCGTGGAATTGAGAATCCTGCTCGGCGATGCTCGCTACTGGACGGAGCATGAGACCTATGCGCCGCTTGAAGCCGCCGCCCGCTTCCATCACAGGCTTGTCTCCATTCATCCATTCCCGAACGGCAACGGACGCCACGCTCGGATCGCAGCCGATGCGTTGCTCAAGGAATGTTTTGCTCATCGGCCGATCGACTGGTCGGCAGGGCATGACCTTCTCGACACAAACGAAAGACGGAACGCCTACATCCAGGCATTGAGAGAAGCAGACAGGGGCAACCACGCACCTTTACTCGCCTTTGTAGACACGTGAAGGCCGTTATCTTCGTTTGCCCTCGCCTCGCCGCGCGCTAGATGCTGAGGAAACAAGAGCGGAGCCGCCCATGGCGGAGAAACAGGACAAGGGCCGCCTCACCCGCCTTCAGCTCGCGCTCGGCATGGCGGTTTTCGGCTCGGCGACGCCGGTGAGCAAGATCGTGACCGGCGCGATGCCGGTCTTTGTCGGCTCGGCCTTCCGCGTCGGTCTCGGCGCGCTGGTCCTTGCTCCCTTCGCCTGGAAGAAGCGCGGCGAGATTGGGACGCTCGCCCGCCGCGACTGGCTCATCGTCTGCCTCATCGCGCTTTTCGGCATGTTCGGCTTTTCCGCGCTCATGCTCTACGGCATGAAGATGGTGTCGGGCGTCGTCGGCGCCATCGTCATGAGCACCGCGCCGGCGGTCACTGCCGCCGCCTCCATGCTTTTCTTCGGCGACAGCGCAACCTGGCGGAAGCTCACGGCCATCGCGCTCGCCGTCGCGGGCGTGCTCCTGCTGCAGTTGGGGCAGGGGAGTGACGGCGGCAGCGCGTCCGAAATGTGGCTCGGCGCGGCGCTCGTCTTCGCCGCCGTCTGCTGCGAGGCGAGCTACACGCTGCTCGGCAAGCGCATGTCGGAGCATGTCGATCCCGTTCTTGTCGCCTTCCTTGCCAGCGCACTTTCCGTGCCCCTCTTTCTGCCCTTCGCCGTCTGGCAATGGGCAGACTTCGATGCCGCGCAGGTAAGCGCGGGCGCATGGGCCGCCGCCATCTGGTATGGCGCGGGCACGCTCTCGCTCGGCACATGGCTCTGGTATTCGGGACTGGCGAAGGCGGAGGGCGCCGTCGCTGCCGCCTTCATGGGCGTCATGCCCGTCTCGGCGCTTCTTCTCTCCTACATATTGCTCGGAGAGGAATTCCGCTTCGTGCATCTCGCGGGCTTCGGCACCGTCTTCGCGGGCGTGCTGCTCATGTCGTGGGAACACGCCCGCATGGAGAAGAAGGCTTAGGCCGTCTGCTCTTTGCCCCGGCTCTGTATCCCCGCGCGGCGTTCGGCGATGGCGTCCGGCGTCACCGCCTTGTTGGCGGCGTTCGAGACTTTCCGCTCCGTCTTCAGTCCCTCGCCGAAGCTTTCCGCAAACCCGTCATCGATGAGTTTCTTGTAGGCGGGCAGGCATTCCGGCACGACCGAGAGCATGTCGTCCGCGAGCTTGCGGGCGACGGGAAGCAGTTCCTCCGCCGTCACCACGCGGTTGATGAGGCCCCAGTCTTCGGCCTGCTGCGCGGAGAGGAAATTGCCGGTGAGCGAGAGTTCCTTCGCGCGGTAGATACCGATGGCGCGGCTGAGCTTCTGGCTCAGGCCCCAGCCCGGCAGGATGCCGACGCGCGCATGCGTATCGGCGAAGCGCGCATTCTCCGAACAGACGAGCACGTCGCAGGCGAGCGCCAGCTCGAAGCCGCCCGTGATCGCAACGCCGTTGATCGCGCCGATGACGGGGCCGGAAAACTGCCCGATGGACGTCACCGGGTCCTTGTCGCCAACGGTCGCGTTGACGCCACCCGTATCGCTCCCGAGTTCCTTCAGGTCGAGCCCCGCGCAGAAGGCCTTGCCCGCGCCGGTCAGGATCGCGACGCGAATATCCGCATCCGCCTCCAGCGCCTCGAAGGTTTCCGCAATCGCCAGGCGAAGGTCGCGCGACAGCGCGTTCATCGCGTTCGGGCGGTTGAGCGTGACGGTCGCGATGGCGCCGGACTTTTCAACGAGAATGACGGGCTCGGACATGGGGTCTCTCCGGGAAAGTGCGAATTTGATTTCGGCTTTTCTATCGGGATCGAGGGACGCGGGCAAATCCTGCGCCTCCCTTCCACCCTCCCCCTGTGGGAGGGTCAAACGGCTGCAAGCCGTTTGGGGAGGGGTAGGGGCGGAGGCGGCAGGTTCATGCGTATGCGATTGGCAGCGCGGCGCAGCGCTTTACCCCTCCCCGAAATTCGCTTCGCAAATTTCGACCCTCCCACAGGGGGAGGGTGGAAAGGAAAGACGATCTCTTCCTCACCCCAGCCACTGCGCCAGCGCGACGCCCGCGAAATTCGCCACCGCATAGCCGAGCACGCCGAGCATGACGCCGGGCGTCACCAGCGCGCGCCAGCGCCGCCCCGCCGCCATCGCCGCAGCCGTCGCCGGACCGACCGCGACCGCATTCGAGATCACAAGCGCCTCCGCAAGGTCGATCCGGAAGAGCTTTGCCCCCGTGAGCACGACGGCAAGATGCACGGCGGCCATGATGAAGACGAAGCCGAAGATCGGCAGCGCCGTCTCCACCATCAGCACGACATCCGCCGCCGCGCCGATCACGCCGAAAAACACATACATGAAGAACATGCCGAGATCGAAGCCGCCATGCAGCCGCGCCATCTGGCGTGGAAAAAGATTGGCGATGAGAAGAGCCGCGATGGTGACGAAGAGCACGCCGTATTTCGGAATGCCGAGAAGCGCCGCCGCCTCGAAGCCGACGAAGCAGCAGGCGGCGGAAAGGAACAGCAGCAGCGCCAGCGCGCCCATGTCGAGTGCGGGCTTTTCTTCCTCGTCCTCATGCGCGTGATGTTCCTCTTCCGCCTCGATGATCGCGGAGGGAATGAAGCGTGTGAGGAGTTTCCATCCCGGCAGCATGAGCAGCAGCGCGATGAAGAAGGTCGCCATCACATTGTCGGCCGCCGCCGTTGCTGCGGTCAGCGCGCCGTTTTCGCTGAGCCCCGTCGCCTGGGAAACGGCGGCGAAGTTCATCGACCCGCCGATCCAGCTCGCGCCAAGCGCCCCGGCGACGAGATGCCCCTGTGGCCCCATGTCGATCAGCGCGAAGCCCGTCAGCGCGCCCGCAATCGTGCCGATGACGGCGATGACGAAAGCGAGAAGCATCATGCCGCTCTCCGGCAGGATCTTTTTCAGGTCCGCCTTGAACAGCAGCAGCGGAATGGCGAGCGGCACCGCATAGCCCCACACCATGTCGTGGAAATCCGACGCGAAAGGCACGATGCGCAGATTGGCGGCGAGCGTGCCCGCAAGGATCGTCAGGATGACGCCGGAGATCCATTGCCCAAGCCTTGTCCGCTCCGACCAGAAGCCGAAGGCCGCGAGCCCGAGAAACGCGAACAGCAGGCCGAAATCATTGTTGGCGGAGATGAGCGGCAGGGTCATGTTTTTCTTGTTTCGCGTTGCAGGGCGATGGCGCCCATCATGCGGCGGAGCGGAGAGAACGCAAGCGGCTTTCCGGCCCCGCCTCCGCGCACATCCCGCTAGCAGATCAGAGCGCGAAGTTGACCGAGATCGAGCCGAACTGGTCGGGCTTTGCCTGCCCTTCATATTCGCGGCTGCGGAAGACATGCGTGAAGGCAACGCGCGTGTCCCAGAGCACGAAGACCGCGCCGAGCTTCGCGTCATAGACGAAGTGACGCTTCTGGATGCTCGGGCTGTCGCGGAACGTGTTGCCGTCGAGGAAGATGTCGCGCGCGATGCCGCGTCCCTCGACGCCCGCGAAGAGATAGCAATTGCAGCCAGCTGCCGAGGGCTCGAACCACTCCGATCCGCCGACGCCGGGATAGATGCGCGTCGGGCCGAAATCGTCGGGCAGCGAGAAGCCCAGCCGCAATGTGCCGCCGAGCCCCGCATAGGTCTGCACATTGCCGAGCGAGACGATCGTGTAGGGAATGAAGTCCGTCTGCAGGCCGGCGAGCTTCGGCGTCTCGAACGTGGAGCTCCGCCACGCCCGCTCGAAGCTCAGATTGATCCCCATCTCGTCCTGGATCTGGTTGTCCCACCCGTTTGCCTCGTCGGCGCCGATGAGGTCGTGCCAGTTGTTCTGCACGAACTCGCCCTGCGCGGCGGGCCCAACGACACCGAGATCGAGCTTCCACTGGTCCTGCCAGGCCTCGCCCGTGATGCTGCTCGCGCGCACGCTCTGCAACGAAAAGGTCGTGTGCAGCCATGCGGCATAGGGCCGGTCGTTCGGCTGGGGAAGCGTGGTCTTTGTATCGTCCGGCGTGAAGATCGCGTGCCCGAGCGCAATGCCCACGCGCTGGCTCTTCTTGTCGAAATTGCCGGTCGGAAAGAGCAGCGAATAGACCGGCGGCGAGGAAAGATCGGCAAGCCAGGAGGGCAGCCCCGTTTGCGGCCGGGAGAGCCACGCCGCCTGCAGCCCGTTGGTATAGTGCCGGTCGGTATTCGCGAAATTGGCGAAGAGGTCGTTTTCCACCTGCAAGGTGAGAAACTCCCTGTCGCCGCCGGCGAATTGCTGCGCCTGCGCTTGTTGCGTCCAGCCGCATGTCGTGAGGCCGAGCAGGAAGGCGGCCGCAAGTTGAAATCTCATTCGTCGGGGAATCCTTTGGAGAAAACACGGACCAAAACTACGCGAATGGCTTGACGCGGGGGAGTCCTCACCTGTCCAATATAACGCTAAAAACCATGAACGGAAATTGCGTACCAAAAAAGGCGCCAGCAAGGCGCATGCAGGGAACAAAGGGAGGGCGGAGAGATGTCAGTAGTGGATGCGGCGTGGACGCGCGAAGAGGCGGCGGCTGCCGGAATGGTACTTGCCTGGCATGCGGCGCAGGCGCCGGATCGCCCGGCGGTGATCTCGGAAGCGGGCAATCGCAGCTACGGAGAATTGAACGAACACGCGAACCGGCTGGTGCGGGCGCTGCGCCGCGCCGGCCTCAAGGCGGGCGACGCCGTTGCGCTCATGTGCTCCAACAGGCCCGAATTCGTGGAAACGATTGCCGCCTGTCAGCGCGGCGGCTTCCGCATGACGCCGGTCAACTGGCACCTCAAGGGATCGGAAGTCGGCTACATCGTCGAAAACTGCGAAGCGAAGGCCTTTGTCGCCGATGCGCGCTTCGCGGCAAGCGCGGTCGAGGCGGCGGCGATGGCGCCCGCGCTGATGGCGAAGCTCGCTGTCGGCGGCCCGATTGAGGGCTTCACCTCCTATGACGAGGCGCTCGCGGCGGAGGAGGGAAGCAATCTCTCCGATCCCGTCCTCGGCACGCAGATGATGTACACCTCCGGCACCACGGGTCATCCCAAGGGCGTCTTCCGCAAGCAGGCGGCGCCCCTGTCGCCGCTCCTCGTGAAGCTCACCGAGACGGCGGCCTTCCGCGAGGGCGATCTCGCACTCGTCACGGGGCCCCTCTATCACGCCGCGCCGCTGGCGTTGAACCTCTCCTTCCCGCTCAATGCGGGCGTCGGCTGCGTGCTCATGGACAAGTGGGACGCGGAGGAAACGCTCCGCCTCGTTGAGGAGCACCGCATCACGCACACGCATGTCGTGCCCACCATGCTCCACCGCATGCTCCAGCTCCCCGAGGAAACGAAGGCGAAATACGACACCTCTTCCCTGCGCTGGATTCTGCACGGCGCGGCGCCTTGTCCCGTTCATGTGAAGGAAGGCTCGATCGCCTGGTTCGGCCCGGTCGTCTTCGAATATTACGCGGCGACGGAAGGCGGCGGCATCTTCATCGACAGCCATGAGTTCCCGAAAAAGAAGGGCAGCGTCGGCAAGCCCTTGCCGGGCGTCGTCGTCGAAATCCACGACGAGGACGGAAAGCCGCTGCCGGCGAATGCTGTCGGCACCGTCTACTTCCAGGCGCCGGAGCAGGGCCGCTTCGAATATTTCAAGGCGCCTGAGAAAACCGAAGGCGCCTATCGCGGCGACTTCTACACCATGGGCGACATGGGCTACATCGACGAGGACGGCTTTCTCTTCCTCACCGGCCGCAGCGCGGAAGTGATCATCTCCGGCGGTGTGAACATCTATCCGGCGGAAATCGACCAGGAAGTGCTGAAACATCCCGCCGTCGCGGATGCCGCCGCCGTCGGCGTGCCGAACGATGAATGGGGCGAGGAGGTGAAGCTCGTCGTGGAACTCAACGAGGGTTATCGTCCGGACGACGAGATGGCGAAGGAACTTCTCGCCTTCGCGGCGGAAAATCTGCCCGGCTATCAGCGTCCGCGCTCCGTCGATTTCGTGACGGAGCTTCCGCGCATGCCGAGCGGAAAGGTGCTCCGCCGCACCATTCGCGATGCCTATTGGCAGGGCGACAAGAAGATCTGACGGTGACCGCACCGGCGCTCGTCCGGGAAAACCACCCTCCCACAGGGGGAGGGTGGCGAAGAAAGTCCGCGCAGAAATTGGGAATGAGACCAAGGGCCGCTTTCATGAAGCGGCCCTTTCGCCTATATGAGACGCGGATGAGGGATCGCGAGAAAGATATAAAATGAATGCATCTCAATCCCTCGCCGCCCGCATCCGCTTCATCGTCATCCTCGGCGCGCTGATCGCCTTCGCGCCTCTTTCCATCGACATGTATCTGCCGGCCTTCCCGGCCATCGCGGATCACTTCGGCGTCGCGCCGGGCGCGGTGCAGACGACGCTTGCCGTCTTCTTCGTCGGTCTTGCCGTGGGGCAGGGCGTGGTCGGTCCCATCACCGACCGCGTGGGCCGTATGCCGCCGCTTCTCATCGGCATCGCGATGTATGTCGGCGCCTCCATATGGGCGGCGCTCGCGCCCGACATCGAAAGCCTCACCGCCGCACGCCTTCTCCAGGCGCTCGGCGGCTGCGCGGGCATCGTCGTCTCGCGCGCCATGGTGCGCGATCTCTTCGACGAGCGCAGCTCCGCGCAGGTCTATTCGCTGCTCATGCTGGTGATGGGCCTCGCGCCCATTCTCGCCCCCATGATCGGCGGCTTCATCATCGCGCATTATGAATGGCACATGATTTTCTGGGTGCTGGCGGCGTTCGGTTTCGCCTGCCTGCCCGCCGCGCTTTTCGGCCTCGGTGAAACATTACCGCGTGAGCGGCGCCATCGCAGCCTGAGCCTCGCGCACATCGCGGGCTCCTATCTCGCACTTTTCAGGGACCGCCCCTTCATGGGCTTCGCGCTCGCCAATGCCTTCATCTCATGCGCGATGTTTGCCTATATCACCGGCTCGCCCTTCGTCTTCATCGAGCTGCATGGGCTCTCGCCCGATGCCTACGCGCTTTTGTTCGGAGTGAACGCGACCGGCCTCATTGCAGCCGCGCAGATGAATGCGTTCCTGCTGCGCCGCCATTCGAGCCGCACGATCCTGAAGCTCGCCATGGCCGTGCATCTGGCCGCCGCGCTCGCGCTCCTCGCTTTCACGCTTCTCTTGCCCACCGCCTTCTATCCTCTCGCCGTCTGCCTCTTCTTCGCTGTGTCGAGCCTCGGCTTCATCGGGGCGAACGCCATTGCCGCCGCCATGGCGCGGGCCGATGGGTATATCGGCGCTGCATCGGCGCTCACCGGCATCCTGCAATTCGCGCTGGCGGCGGTCGCGGGCGGGCTCGTCGGCGCCTTCAACGACGGCACCGCGCTCCCCATGGCCCTCGTCATCGCCGGCGCGAGCATCGCGGGCACGCTCGCCCGCCTCTGCGCGCGCGGCGCCTGAACGCAGCCCCGAAAAGCAGAAGGGCCGCCCCGAGGGACGGCCCTTCGCTCCTATCCGCGCCTGTTTTTGTTTTTGGACGCCGATCTCTTGATGTCTAACCGAGCTTTGCGATCGCTTTTGCGACATGCTCCGTCTTTTCGAGCGTGATCATGTGCCCCGCTTCCGGAACCGAGACGAGTTCGGCCTGTGCGATCGCCTTCTTCCACGCATGCGCATAGGCCGGCACGATCAGCTTGTCGCCGTCGCCCCAGACGAGAACCGTCTTCGCCTTCACGCGGTAGAGCCGCTCCGAAAGTCCGCGATCGGGTACCGGGAAGAGGATCTTCCCCGCCATGCCGAGCTGCCGCGCATTCTGCACGAGGAAGCCCTTCAGCCATTCCGGATCGTCGAGCGCGACGCCCGCCGTCATCAGCGCCGTACCCGCTTCCACATCGTGAAACAGAACGGCCGGAAGTTCGTAAGGCAGCATCGCGAAAATATCGGGAATGGGATGCTCGTCGAGCCACAGCCCCGCCGGGCAGATGAGTCCCAGGCGTGACACATCGTTCGGCGCGACGGCGGCCATTTCCGCCGCGATCATGCCGCCCATCGAATGACCGGCAAGAATCGGGTCTTTCAGGCCAAGCGCCTCCACCACGTCCCATGTGTGGAGCGTGATGTCGAGCATGTCGCGCAGCTCGCCGCATTCCTCCGAGTCGCCATAGCCAGGCAGCAACGGCGCATAGACGCGATGCGTCTCCGCGAGCTTCGCAAGGAACGGGTCTTGCGCCGTAACGCCGCCCGCGCCATGCAGGAAGACGAGCGGCTCGCCCTTTCCACCCTCGAAATAGCGGACGGGAACGTGATGTGTTTGAATGGTTTTCGTTTCCATCAATCCTTCCCTCCCACCATTGCGGCGATTTCTTTTTCCGCCGGCAGGCTCCCCGGCTTCACCTGCTTGTCCAGCGGCTTGCACCAGAAGCGGTTGTCGTCCTTGTAGTCGGGGAACATGTTCCTGAGATGCGGCATGACCTTCTCGGCGAAGAGCTTCGTCGAATGCATGCACTTGTCCATCGGCATGTTGCCCACATGCAGCAGGCAGAAGATGTTGCCTACATTGAGGCTCTTGATGAGATCCTCCATGCGCTGGCGCACGGTTTCGGGGCTGCCCGCGATCACATGGCCCTGTTCCGTCAGGTCCTTCCAGGTGAGTTCTGAATAGCCGCCGATGGGCGGCGCATATTGCGACAGCGCGCCGGTCTGGATCGTCTTGATCGTGCGGTACCCGGGCGCATCCGCGAAGCCGCCATAGACGTGCAGGCAGCGATTGTAGAAGTAGCTGACATGCTCCGAATAGAGACGCTCGGCTTCCTCGTCCGTGTCGGCCACGCAGATCGTCTGCGCGAAGCCTGCCCGGTAAGGACTCTCGTCCGGCGTGTTGCGTGCCGCCACGCGGTCCCAATAGCCCTGCATCAGTGCCTTCGCCCGGATGTATCCGGAGAAGGAGAGGTAGGAATAGCTGTAGGTATTGTCGATGCAGAAGTCGTAGGTCTCCACCGAGCCGCCGCCGGGAATATGGATCGGCGGCGGATCCTGGATCGGTCGCGGCCAGATATTGACATGGCGGAGCTTGTTGTAGCGCCCGTTCCACGCGAAGGGGTCGGGGTCCGACCAGGCGCGTCGGATCAGGTCATGCGCTTCCTGATATTTCTCGCGCGTCAGCGCCGGGATTTGCCCGTAGCAGTAATTCGTATCCATCGACGTGCCGACGGGGAATCCGGCGACAAGCCGCCCGCCTGAAATGCAGTCGAGCATCGCGAATTCTTCCGCCACGCGCACCGGCGGATTATAGAGCGCGATGGAATTGCCGAGCACCACGAGGCCGACATCCGATGTCCGCCGCGCCAGACCCGCCGCGATGATGTTCGGCGACGGCATGATGCCATAGCCGTTCTGGTGATGCTCGTTGACGCCGATGCCGTCGAAACCGAGCGTGCCCGCATATTCGAGCATGTCCATGTAGGAGTTGTAGACCTCATGCGCCTTCGCGGGGTCGAACAGGCGCGAATCGATATCGACCCAGACAGACCGGTGCTTCTCCCGGAAATCGTCCGGCAGATAAGGCCACGGCATCAGGTTGAACCATGTGAATTTCATTGTTTCCTCTCCCGGCGGGATTTTTGTTGCGCGCTTTTTGCGCGTCTTCCTCGTCCCGATTTAGGGTGCATACCCTAGGAACGAAGTCTATTCGCTTCGTTGCCGTCGCGCAAACCTCGCTGCGCGTGCATCCTCGTTGGCCGTCGCTCTTTTGAGATTTCGTCGCGGGGCACCATTGACCTGGATCAAGGCGGCGGCGGATCCATCGACATAAAAATACACGCCAAAAAAGTGAAACAGAAAATTCATTCGCGCCGGCTGCGCAACGGCTCTTGCACGCACGGCGCGTGGCGTCTCGGCGGAGCGTTCGCCTCGGGGGCATCACGGAAGACAGGAGACCGACCGATGAAGACCGCACTTAAGACCGTTCTGGCGATGCTGGGATTGGCGGCAGGCCTCGGATTGGCGGTAATACCCGCCCAGGCTCAGGGTGCCGGCATGCAGGGTCGCATGCAGATGCAGGACCGGACCTCCTTCGGCCCGGACACCGTCTACGGGTGGCAGCTTATGACACCCGAAGAGCGCGATCAGTTCCATCTCAGGATGCGCAATGCGAATACCTGGGAAGAACGGGAGCGGATCCGCGCCCAGCATCACACCGAGATGCAGGAACGGGCCCGTCAGCAGGGCGTCGCCCTGCCGACCGTCCCGCCCGCTCGCGGCGGCATGGGCTACGGCATGGGCTCCGGCCCCCGCGGAAAGAACAGGTAAGGCTTCGCGGCCTTCGCCTGCAGCAGAGGCGGCACTCCGGTGCCGCCTCTTTTGTTTTGAAGGTCGGTTCACGGCGCGGCTTGGAGTTTCGCTTCCGGCCCGTCCGCAGCAGCGCACCTCCCGGCCTTGTATTGCCGCGCCTGCGATGTTCTGCTGGCCCCTTGCCACGAACGCAGGAGGAAAAGATGCATCGCACGATCCGGTCTTCCATGCTGACGGCGGCAGCCGCCGCATTCGGCCTTTCGCTTCTCGCCGCCCCCGCGCTCGCCGCCGAACCGCAACCCGCAAAGGAAATCGCCGCCGCCGCGCAGCATGCGGGCTTCGCCGCCGGTTCGGGCGACATCGGCGGCGTGCACACCCATCTCCATCACACGGTGAACTGCCTCGTCGGGCCGGAGGGCGAAGGCTTCGCGCCCGATCAGCTCAATCCCTGCAAGACGATCGGCAATGGCGCGATCCCCGACACGGAAGACGAGGTGACAAAACAGAGCCTCGCCGCCGCGCTCGAAAGCGCCAATGCCGGCCTCGCCACCGGCGATCTCGCCAGTGCGAAGGCCGAGGCGATCAAGACGCAGGGCATGCTCGAAGCGCTCGCGACGCACTGAGCGGCGCCCGCCGGCCGCAGCGCAGCATTTCATGTTGCGCTGCCCGGTTTGGCTTGGCTCCCGTCCGCGCTATCATGCCCACAACAAGAATCCAAAAAGCGAGGAGGGAATGATGGCGGAAGTGGATCTCGTCATTCGCGGCGGTACGGTCGTGGACGGTTCCGGCGGTGCGCCGGTCAGGGCGGATGTCGCCATCGACAAGGGCGTCATCGTCGCCGTCGGCGACGTGCCGCAGACGGGCCGCGAGGAAATCGACGCGGCGGGCCTCCTCGTCACGCCGGGTTGGGTCGACATCCATACCCATTATGACGGCCAGGTGACTTGGGACAGCCACATGACGCCGTCCTCGATCCACGGCTCCACCACCGTCGTCATGGGAAATTGCGGCGTCGGCTTCGCGCCCGTCCGCAAGACCGATCACGACCGCCTGATCCGTCTCATGGAAGGCGTGGAGGATATTCCCGGCGCCGCGCTGCATGAGGGGCTTTCCTGGGAATGGGAGAGCTTCGGCGACTACATGGACGCGATCGAAAGGCGCCCGCACGACATCGACGTCGCCATGCAGGTGCCGCATGGCGCGGTTCGCGTCTACGTCATGGGCGAGCGCGGCGCGAAGCGCGAGGAGGCGACCGACGCCGAAGTCGCCGAGATGCGCGCCATCGTGCGCGAGGCCATCGAGGCGGGCGCCATCGGCTTCTCCACCTCGCGCACCGTCGCCCACCGCACCAGCGACGGCGACCTGACGCCGACCATCGGCGCCGCCGACAAGGAACTGATGGCGATTGCCGAAGGCTTGAAGGAAGCGGGAGCGGGCGTGCTGCAATGGGTGTCGGACTTCCGCGACATCGGCCATGAATTCTCGCTGGTGGAAAAACTTGTCGAGATTTCGGGCCGGCCGCTCAGCTTCTCGCTCGTCCAGGCCGATGTGATGCCGGACCAGTGGCGCGACCTCATGTCCCGTCTCGACGCCGCGGCGGGCCGGGGCCTCCCCATCAAGGCGCAGGTGCAGGGCCGTCCCGTCGGCCTCATGCTCGGGCTTCAGGGCTCTGTCCACCCCTTCCTCACGCGTCCCTCCTACCGCGCCATCGCGGACAAGCCGCTTGAGGAGCGTGTCGCCATCATGCGCGACCCCGCCTTCCGCGAGAAACTCCTCTCCGAGGACCTTGAGCCCGGCCACCCCTTCCTCAATTCGCTGGCGGGCGCCTGGCACAAGATGTTCGAGCTCGGCGATCCGCCGAACTATGAACCGGCCCCCGAAGACAGCATCGGCGCGCGGGCGAAGCGCGACGGCGTGCGTTCCGACGAAATCGTCTACGATATTCTGACGGCGAATGGCGGACGCAACTTCCTCTTCTTCCCGCTGCACAATTATTACGAGTTCAACCTCGAAAACGCGCTCACCATGATCCGCAATCCGAACACGCTGTTCGGCCTCTCGGATGGCGGCGCCCATGTCGGCGTCATCTGCGATGTCAGCGTGCCGACCTACATGCTCACCCATTGGTGCCGCGACCGCACGCGGGGCGAGCGCCTCGATCTGCCTTTCGTGGTGAAGAGCCAGACGCGCGACACGGCCGAGGCCGTCGGCCTGCTCGATCGCGGGCTCATCGCGCCCGGCATGAAGGGCGATGTGAACGTGATCGACTTCAACCGGCTGCGGCTCCTGCCGCCGCACATGGTCTACGACCTGCCGTCCGGCGCGCGGCGTCTGATGCAGGAAGCGCAGGGCTATGTCGCCACCATCGTCAGCGGCGAGGTGATCTATCGCGACGGCAAGCCGACAGGCGCATTGCCGGGCAAGCTCGTGCGCGGCCATCGGCCCGCGCCCGCGGCGCGCGTCGCGGCTGAATAGGGAAAACCAGGGAAAACATCCAGAAGCAATCCGTCTCGACCACCCTCCCCCTGTGGGAGGGTCTAAAAATCCGTCAGGATTTTTAGGGGAGGGGTAAGCGAGGGAAATGGAAGGCGTGTCATTTTCCGCTATTGGATAAGGGAATCCCTAGACCGTTTTCCAGGCAGGTGGAAACACCTGCCGGTTCGGAAAACGGTCCAGACTATAAGCGACGAGCAGATTTTCACGATGAGACGGGATCGCAAGGCGATTCCGTCTCATCGTGATCTGCTCTAGCGAACGGCGGCGAGTTCACCAGCCAGCGCGCGCGATGCCGGCGACAGGCTGCGCGCCATCTCGGCCGCTTCCGTCTCGAAAAACAGCGCCGCCCGTTCGGCGAGCCGTTCCCAGCCGGGTTCGGAAGGGAGCCAGTGGCCGCGCCCGGCAACCGCTTCGAGGCGCGCCTTGCCCTCGTAGAATTCGGTGATGCGGCGTGTCAGCCAGAGCGGCGTCAGCCGGTCCTCGTCCCCTGTCAGGAAAAGCATCGGACAGCACACATCGGCCGGGTTGATCCAGGTCGTGCGCCGGCCGTCCAGAAACCAAAACCCGATCTCGAGCAGCGCGCGCCCCGATTCCGGCACCAGCGTTCCGTAGAGCTCTTCGGCTTCCGCCTCCTTCATGCGGTTCAGTGCGCCGAAGCGCATCGCCTCGAACGAAGGAAGCTGGGGCTTCCGCCAGAACCCCCACGAGCTGAATTCGCGCCGGAAGAGCCATGACGAGCGGATGTCGTAGTTGAACGCCCCGGCAATCTGCGCGGGCGCGAGGCCGACCACGGCGCGGGCAAATCCGCGTGCCGCCAGAAGCTGCGCGATCAGCCCGCCCATCGAATGGCCGATGATGAGCGGCTTGCGGCCGAGCTTTCCGATCTCGCGGGCAATGTCCGAGGCGTAATCGCCAACGCTTGTCGTGGCGAGGCCGGGATGCGGGCGGCCATCGGCTGAAATCTCGTGATGCCGCAGCGCCGGAGCGATCACCTCATAGCCGCGATCCTCGAAATAGGCGCGGAAGCCGTCCCACACATGCGGACGGCTCCACATGCCGTGAATGAGCATGACGGCAGGCGCTTCGCCGTGCTTCACCAGCTGCGCCTTCCCGGTCGTTTCGAACGCGGTCATCGGGTCTCGCTACGTATACGGATATCCATGGAAGACGATTTCGCGCCTTCCGATTCATGCCCCAAGTTAAAGCGCCAAGGTCTTACGAAATTGCCAACGGCACGGCGGCGCAAACGCGAGCGCCCCTTGAAACGTCCCGATATTCGCGTCACTCTGATTTGTCGGCGCCCTTGTGCGCCCGAGGCCCAAATTCAAATCGAGGCAATCGATCATGAGCGATACGCGCAGGAAGCGTGGGACGGCAGCGAGCCGAAAGCCCGCCTCCAAGAGCAAGACGGCGTCGCGCCGGGCGGGTTCGGTCCCCGCAGCCGATGTGACGCCCCCGGCAGGCGGAGCCGCCGCCGCGGCTCCCGCGAAGCCCGCCGCAAGGAAGACCGCTGCGAAGAAGACCGCTGCGAAGAAGGCAGCCGCAAAGAAACCCGCAGCGAAGAAACCCGCAGCGAAGAAGCCGGCGGCGAAGAAGCCCGCCGCCAAAAAGAAGTCCGCAAAGAAGAAGCTGTCGCCGGAAAGGGCAAAGCTGAAGCAGCAGCTCGAAAAGCAGGTGGCCAAGCTGTCCAAGGAAGTCGACAAGGCCGAGAAGGAAGCGAAGAAGGCGCTGAAGGACACCGAGAAGCGTTACTCGAAAGTCCTGAAGCAGCTCAAATCCGACAGGGCCCGTCTCCGCGCCGGTGTCGCCGAACTCGCCAGGCAGGGCGAGGGCGCGTTCGACGAAATCAGGACCGGCGTCGAGGGGGCCTACAAGGAACTCTCCGAAGCGGTGCTGCGCGCCTACGGGCACTTCCGCTGAGGCTGTCCGCCGTCTGACTTTCGATCAACTCAATGTGAGGCGCGGGAACGCTGTTTCCCGCGCCTTTTCCTTTGCCGGGCGCTTGCGAACCGCGCGCATCCTCGATCTCTGTTTCGGCGGCGACATGGAAGCCGCCGTCGGCCTTGCGGGCGAGACGTCGGGCCTCATCACCGAGGTGAAGACGGCGAAGGAAATCATCGACGGCACGATCGCCGAATTCTTCGCCATCGTCTCGCGCATGGGCGCGCTCGGTTCGGCCCGCAGCTTCGGCTGATCTCTTAATGAAGAATGCGCGGCATCGCCTCGGGAAAGGGCGATGCCGGCGCATGCGCGCTTCCGAGCATGAGCCCGGCTGCGGAAAGCGCCAGCGCCAGCTTTTGCGCCGGGGGCCAGATCGGCGAGGCGCCGCAAGGCGCTGCCATCCATGACGGATCGAGCGCCGCGCGCGGGCTTGCGCCCTGGCGCTGAAGTGACGCGATGAAATTGAGCACGCGCACTTCGTCGCTGGTGAGCACGCGCCAGCGCGGGCAGGGAATGGAGAGCGGCCGCGGCACCGTCCGCGTCAGCGCGCTCGCAAGCTCCGCCACCAGCGCCGCGCCCCCCGGCAGGTCGAGCGCATCGAAGGCCCGCTGCAGCAGCACCGAAGGCTCCTTTCCCTCCTCCGGCATCCGCCACTGGACGCGCAGGCACCACACGGCGAATTGCTCGGCGAAGCCGAGCTCGGCCAGCGGCTGGTCGGGCGCGTAAGCCCGGCTCGGCTCTGCGGTGAGAATGTCGGGAAGGGCTGCGGCGGGTTTCATGACGTCTCCTTGGGCTCACTGAACCGGGAAGGCGAGCCTGCCTTAGTTGCTAATGATTATCAACAGCAAAATCTACGCGAGACGCTGGCGCTTGGGCGGACATGTGCGGCTCGACCTTTGATCTGAGACACGCAAGGTTTCCTGCCCCTTTTTTTGCTCTTCGCGCCCCGCTGCGATTGACACGCGGGCCCATCGCCTTTACTTCTCCGCCCGAACGCAATCGCACGTGCCACTGGCCATATCGGGTTATGTAACGGCGTACGCGTCTCTTTGGACAATTTCGGCGGCATGCCGCGTTTCGGCATCGTTGGTTCACCTCCGCCGGGTTTCGAGGGAGATTGCATATGTCCGGTTCTAGTCTGAGGGGCTGACGCCCCGGATCAAGCCGAGCACGTCCGTTGCACTTCCCTGCAACTGAAGACGCGCAACCGGGCGAGCGATCGCAGCCCGGCATCGGCAACCGTCAAGGGTTCCTGTCGGAACCCGCCCAGCGTTCATCCACGCACGACATATCCATTGGCCCCGGCGGGTGCGCAGCGATGCGCCTTCGTTCCGGCAAGCCAGGTCCATCTACTGGTTGGGGAGAGGCACTCATGTCCGAATCCAATGCCCTCTTCCAATTGGGGATCGACTTGAACAGCGATTCAAGCAAGACCCAGGCGGAAGTTCTCGAGTTTCCCGTTCACCACTCTGCGGCCGACAAGGCTGCGGACCGCTGCACCACGTCCGATGAGAGAAAGGATTTCTTCATCGAGCGCGACGGCAAGCGTTTCGCGGGAACGCATCTGATCATCGACCTGATCGGCGCGAGCCGTCTGGACGATCTTGCTCACATCGAGGCGGCGCTCCGGCGTTGCGTCGAAGTGTCGAAGGCGACGCTCCTGCACATCCACCTTCATCACTTCACGCCGAATGGCGGCGTGTCGGGCGTGGCGGTGCTGTCGGAGAGCCACATCTCGATCCATAGCTGGCCCGAGGCCGATTATGCGGCGCTCGACGTCTTCATGTGCGGCGAGGCCGAGCCGCATAACGCCATCGAGGTTCTGCGCGAGGCTTTTAAGCCTTCCGAGATCCGCGTCGGCGAGCATCTGCGCGGCGAGGGCATGGTCTGATGACGGATGGAGCCGCCGTGGGAGCGGGTAAGGGGCGCTGGGTGGTCGAATCCCTCTACGAGAAAGAGGGTTTCACCTGCGCCTTCCGCGCCGACAAGGTGCTCTATGAGGAAGAGACCGGCCAGCAGCATCTCGTGATCTTCGAGAACGGTCTCTTCGGCCGGATGATGGCGCTCGACGGCATCACCCAGGTGACCGAGCGCGACGAGTTCATCTATCACGAGATGATGACCCATGTGCCGATCCTCGCGCATGGGGCGGTAAAGCGCGTGCTCATCATCGGCGGCGGCGACGGCGGCATCCTGCGCGAGGTCATACGCCACAAAGGCGTCGAGCATGTCACCATGGTCGAGATCGATCCGGCGGTAACGGACTTCTGCAAGGCGCAGCTTCCGCAGATTTCCGCCGGCGCCTTCGACGATCCGCGCCTCGATCTCGTCTTCGCCGACGGCGCGAAATTCGTCGAGGAGGCGGGCGGCAGCTACGACGTCGTCATCGTCGATTCCACCGACCCCATCGGCCCCGGCGAAGTTCTCTTCCGTGAAGAGTTCTACCGCGCGGCCAGGGCAAGGCTGACGCCGGGCGGCGTCATCGTCACGCAGAACGGCGTGCCCTTCATGCAGGGCGATGAGCTCGCCGCCACGATGGAAAAGTTCCGCCGTCTCTTCAAGGTCGCCTCCTGCTATCTCGCCACCATCCCGACCTATGTCGGCGGTCCGATGGCGATGGGCTGGGGCACGGATGACGAGGCGCTGAAAGCCGTGCCGGTCGAAGAGCTCGAAAGGCGCTACGCCGCTGCGGGCCTCACGACGCGCTACTACACGCCGGAAGTGCATAAGGCGGCCTTTGCGTTGCCGCGCTACGTACAGGATCGCATTGAACCGTGAACATCGTGTCTCGATACAGCCTGCAGTTGTGTCGAGTTGCGCTCACGCGAGCGTGTAGTCCGATTCTGTGTCATTTGATTGACACGAATCGCTCTTGGCCTTTAGCTAGGCGCAAGTGCTTTTTTGTCCCATTTGGTTGAGTTGCGGCTCGGGGCATTGGGGGAGGGCTGGGATGGTTGATCTGGAGAGGAATCTTCGGAGCGCAGATATGCTCCGTGTACCCGTTATGTCGGATCTGAATATGCGGGCGGAGGGTGCCGCCGACGAAATAGGCGAGCCAACCTTGGGCGACGTGCTGATCGTCGCATCGGGCGGCATTCTCTCGATGACGATTGCCGGGCTCGGCGTCTGGAAGCTGGTCGAACTCGTCGTCTGACGGACGGCCCGGATCAGTCGAGCTTTTCGGCCGAAACGACGATGCCGTCCGCATCGGCGTAAAGCCATTCGCCGGGCTCGATCGTGAGCCCTGCAAAACGCACCGTGACATCCTTCTCGCCGAGGCCGCGCTTGTCGCTGCGTTTGGGATGCGCCGCCAGCGCCTTGATGCCGATGTCGCAGCCTGCGAGCTCAGCTGTGTCGCGCACGCAGCCGTAAACCACCACGCCCGCCCAGCCGTTCTTTTCCGCGAGCTTGCCGAGATTGCCGCCAAACAGCGCGTAACCCATCGCGCCACCGCCATCGACCACGAGCACGCGGCCCTCGCCCGGCGCTTCCACCGCTTCGCGCACCTTGCTGTTGTCGTCCGGCACCTTGAGTGTCGCCACCGGCCCGCAAAAAGCGGTGCGGCCGCCATAATCGCGGAACACGGGTTCCGCATGGCGGACGAGGGCGGGATGGGCGTCGGAAAGATCGGTCGTGGCGGGCGCGGCCGTTTTTGTCATTTGAAGTTTCCCCAGCGGTACCGCCGTTCCTTTAGCGCGCTCCGCGCCTTTTGTCTCCCCCCTGCCTTGGAGTGGCGACGCCCACTCTTTGAGGCGGTTCCGCCGCCCCCGAAAAACCGCTAGAGCAGATCGCGATGAAATGGAATCGCCTTGCGATCCCGTCTCATCGTGAAAATCTGCTCGTCGCTTACAGTCTGGACCGTTTTCCGAACCGGCAGGTGTTTCCACCTGCCTGGAAAACGGTCTAGGCTTTTGGCATCGGTATCCGGAATTTGAAGCCGGATTGTCTTGTCTTGAGGGAGGCGGGGCAGACCGGCGGGAGGAAACAACAATGGCACTGGCATATGATGCGTCGGCACGCTCCGATGCCGCTGAGGGCCCCAGCGTGGCCATTCTCGGCGCGGGCGTTGCAGGCATCTGCACGGCAATCAAGCTGAAGGCAAAAGGCTTCACCAATTTCACGATCTACGAGAAGGCGGCCGAGATCGGCGGAACCTGGCGCGAGAACACCTATCCGGGATGTTCCTGCGACGTGCCGCTGCACATGTATCAATTCTCCTTCGACATGCGGCCGGACTGGACAAAGAAGTTCGTCTTCTCCGCCGACATCAAGGCCTATCTCGAATCCGTCGTCGACAAATACGGTCTGCGCGGCCACATCCGCTTCAACACCGAGATCGATGATGCGCGCTTCGACGAGCAGACAGGGCTCTGGACGTTGAAATCCGGCAGCGAGACGTTCGAGGCGAATGTCGTTGCGGCGGGCACGGGCCAGCTTCACCGTCCGGTCTGGCCGAACATCAAGGGCCGCGACGGTTTCGCGGGCGACAGCTGGCATTCGGCACAGTGGAACCACTCGGTCGATCTGAAGGGCAAGCGCATCGCCGTGATCGGCAATGGCGCGAGCGCCATCCAGTTCGTGCCGGAGATCGCAAAGGAAGCGGCGAGCGTCACCATCTTCCAGCGTTCGGCAAGCTGGGTGTTGCCGCGCCCGCAGCGCGAGTTCTACGGCTGGGAGCGCGCGATCTACAAGGCGCTCCCCTGGACCATGAACATCCAGCGCTGGAAGATCTACTGGTTCGGCGAGCTTCTGTTCCGCACCTTCCACACCTCGGGCGACGCGCTGAAGAAAATGGGGATCGACGAGATGGAGCTCTATGTCTCCGACCCCGAAAAGAAGCGCAAGCTCACGCCAGATTACGAACCGGGTTGCAAGCGTGTGCTTTTTGCAAACGACTGGTGGCCCGCCATGGGCATGGACCATGTCGATGTCGTGACCGAAGGCATCGAGGAGATCGTGCCCACGGGCATTCGCACGGTGGACGGAAAGTCGCGCGACTTCGACATCGTCGTTTACGGCACCGGCTTCGACACGACGCACTTCCTTGGGCCCATGAACCTGAAGGGGCTTGCGGGCCGCGACCTGAAGGACGCCTGGAAGACGGGCGCCGAAGCGCATCACGGCATGACGGTCTCGGGCTTCCCGAATTTCTTCATGCTCTACGGACCGAACACCAATCTCGGCCACAACTCGATCATCTTCATGATCGAGTGCCAGGCGAACTACATCGCGCAATGCGTGGAGAAGCTGAAGAAGGACAACCTTCTCTACATGGATGTGAAGCCCGAGGCCCAGCGCGCCTCCAACGAAGCCGTTCAGGCGGACAACGCCAACTCGGTTTTCGCCTCCGGTTGCACGAGTTGGTACAAGACCGAGAGCGGCAAGGTCACCAACAACTGGGCAAACTACACCTTCAAATACTGGTGGCGGACGCGCCGTCCGGACTTCGCGGAGTTCAATCTTCGCGCGCGGACGGCGAGCGCGCAGGGTGCAGGGGCCAGCGGAATGCAGGTCGCCGCCGCCCGGTAGCGGTAAAAGCGGGGATGGTTTTTTCTCTATCCCAGCCTCCTTCATTGAAATGGACAGGGGCCGGTTCATCGCTGAACGGCCCCTTCTCTTTTTGACGGTTCGATGACATTTCAATGACAGTCGGCGCGATTTCGGGCCCTTTATCCCCGCCTAGGCGCCCTCCGCCAGCCGCCGAACCGTCTCAGCGGTGAAGGCATCGCCCGGCATGAAGGACTCGATGACAAGCTCCGAAAAGGTGATGTCGACGGCCGTGCCGAAGACCGTCGTCGTCGTGAAAAACGACAGCGTTCCCGTATCGGCCTTCAGTTTCAGCGAAACGATCAATCCTCCGTACTCGGATTTATAGCCTTCGGAGGGCTTCTTGCCGCAGGGATAGGATTCGAGTTCCTTCACGAGTTCGGCGAGACCTTCATCGTTCGTCAGTTCGATCTGCTGTTGCAGCCTGCCGCAAGGAGCAGGGCGTTCCGTTCACGGAAGGGCATTTCGAGGCGCTCCGCCAGATGAAGCAGCATGTCGCGGCTTGGGCGCGAGCGTCCCGTTTCGAGGAAGCTCAGATGCCGTGCGGAAATGTCCGCATCGCAGGCAAAGGCAAGCTGGCTCAGGCGCCGCCTTTGCCGCCACTCGCGCAGCATTTCGCCAACGGGTTGTGTATGCATGTTCATGGGAGAAAGCTGCGCCGCAGCGGGAAGCGTCGCAATTACCTCTCACGTAATGACCGCTGGGCGGCGAGCCAAAAAAAAGGCCGCCGGATTTCTCCCAGCCACTACGGTAAATGTTGATAATGCAAACTGACCTGCATTGGATCTGCCCGGCTATCTGAGCGGCGGGCCGTATTTGCCGTCCAAGCGCTTGAGCATCCGGATTGCCGCCGCCCCTGATATTCTATTGCTCAATGTTTTCAGCTTGCGCCGGCAGCATCCGCGAAAAACTATGCCGCTTCCGCAAGGGCACGGCTGGCGACTTGCCGGTGGCCGAACTTCAGGCCAGCCCGACAGGCCAGAGAGAAGAAACCGAACCCTTGTTTCCTTCGAGCATTGTTTTTGGAGAAGAGTGAGCGCCGGAGAAAATGTTCCGAGCGAAGGTGACTATTGGCCACCAGGACTCTCGCGAGCCTCGCGCAAGGCGCGGTTGAAAAAGTGCTTGATGGCCTGCTCGCGAACCACTGGGTCGCTAAGAACAATGTTCTTCATTTCATTGTCACGCTGGAACATCTTGATGGCGCCCTTGAAGAAGGCCTGACTGAAGGCCGAGAACACCACGTCCGGCGGATTGTTTCGAAGCATCTCGGTCAGGTCGTCGTCCATGATTTCCCGGTTAACCCGCTCGAAGCGGAGGAAATCTTCGCGCGAGAATTCGGTGCCGTGGCGATCATTGAATGCCTTGATAATCTCGGAGAGAGAGCGTTCTTCATCTTCCGTGTAGGGGTTGGCGCCGAACTCGCTGATTGGACCGAGTGGTTCGGTATCGCCCGGCTTGAGCGACGCGCTGCCCTGTTCCTTCTGCTCGACACGAAAGGCCTGCAGTCTGAGCATGTCTTCGGTGATCTCGATATCGGGCGGCACCTGACGGTTGGGCAGTAGTAGCGACAGCCAGGCAGCATAGGAGTAAAGCTTTTCAAGCTCGGTATCTCCCAGGCGAACCACCTGCGCGACGAAACTGTAGAAGCGCATGTAGCTCTTCAAGAGCTGCCGGAATTCTTCCTGTCGTCCAGCGTCATCTTCAGCCTCGAAGCGGGCGACGGCCTGGCGGACCAAGCCTTCCAGGCGGGCCCGGTCATGGGTATCGAGCGCGCTCTTGTAGAAGGTTTCGGCAAAGCGCTCGATCTCATCCTGGTCGAGGATCCCGAACGTCTTTAGTCGAGCCTCGAGCTCGTAAATCTGGTTCGGGTCGGAATTAGCCTCCAGCCCTGTCGCCTCGAAGTATGGCTTGAAGGCCTCCTGGATGTCCTCGATAGTGTTCTGGAAGTCCAGGACATAGGTCCGGTCTTTTTCCGGGTAGGTCCGGTTGAGCCGTGAAAGCGTCTGCACGGCTTGAAGCCCCGCGAGCTTTCGATCCACATACATCGCACAGAGCTTCGGCTGGTCGAAGCCTGTCTGGTATTTTTCGGCGACGATCAGCGCCTGATATGCGTCTGTATTGAAGCGGCGCGGGAGCTCGGTTTCGGCAAAGCCGTTTACTTCGGCTTCGGTATAGGTCTGCCCGTCGACCGACAGGTCGCCGGAGAACGCGACAAGGGCCCTCAGATCCTTGTAGCCATTGGCCTTGATGTAATCACGAACGCCGAAATAATAACGCAGGGCATGCTCGCGGCTGCCGGTGACGACCATTGCCTTGGCATTGCCGCTCAGTTCGTTCATCACATGACGGCGGAAATGCTCGACGATCACCTCGACCTTCTGGCCGATCGCAGTCGGATGGAGCGACGCAAATCGAGCGACCCGTCGCTGGGCGATACGCGTTTTTAGCTCAGGATCGTCCTCTATTGCCTTTTCGAGCTGGTAGTAGGCCTTGTAGGTCATGTAGTTCTGAAGCACGTCCAGAATGAACTTCTCTTCAATTGCCTGGCGCATCGAATAGAGATGAAACGGACGGGGTAATCCATCGGGCCCCTTGGTGCCGAACCGCTCCAACGTCACATTGCGGGGTGTGGCGGTAAATGCGAAGTAGCTGATGTTGGGCTGCGGGCCACGGGCCTTCTGGTAGTCGGCGATGAGGTCTTCGATGTCGCGCCCTGCGTCAGCCTCCTCGCGCGTTAGAGCATCGCTCATGGCTTGGGCGCTCTTGCCGGATTGGCTTCCGTGTGCTTCGTCGATGATGACGGCGAAGTTGCGCGTTCCCTGGCTCGACAATTCCTTTAGATGATCGGTTGAGAATTTCTGAATGGTGGTGACGACAATTCGGGCGCCGCCCTCAAGTGCCGACTTTAGCTGGCGCGACGTCCCATCAATTTTCATGACTACGCCCTTGGTCTGCTCGAACTGAGCGACTGTGTTCTGGAGCTGTCGGTCGAGCACGATGCGGTCGGTGATGATGATGGCGGTGTCGAAGATGGGTTTGTCAGCATCGTCATGCAGATTGACGATCTGGTGGGCCATCCAGCCGATGGTGTTCGACTTGCCGGATCCCGCTGAGTGCTGGATGAGATAATTATGACCAGGGCCGAGGGCCCGCGCATGCATCATCAGCTTCCGAACGGCGTCGAGCTGCTGGAAACGCGGAAAAATCATTGTCTCCCGCACATCGGGCGCGCCCGACGGCGATGGCTCCTCCTGCCGCTCCAGGTGAAGGAATCGCCCGATGATGTCGAGGAGCACTTCCCGCGACAGCACTGCCTTGTTCTCTGGTTGGTCGGCATAAAGGTAGGCAACGCGGAAGTCGTCTTGAATGTCTGGGTTGCCGGCGCCACCGTCGCGGCCGCGATTGAATGGCAGGAAGCGTGTCTTGCCGTTCTGGAGCCGCGTTGTCATGGAAATGTTGTCCTCATCCATAGCGAAATGGACGAGAGCGCCGCGCTTGAATGTCAGGAGCGGTTCGCCGGCTGGAGACCTGTCATCGCGGTATTGCTTCTCGGCGTGGCGAAACGTCGAGCCTGTCAGCAGATTTTTGAGCTCCACCGTCGCCACCGGCAGACCGTTGAGAAAAAGGGCGACGTCGATGGCGTTCTCCGACCGCTGGCTGTAGCGCAGCTGGCGGATGACAGAGAGGATATTAGCTTCATAGAGCCGCACCAGCTCTGAGTTGAGACCCGAAGCGGGCTTGAAGTAGCAGAGCGACAGCCTGATGTTCGGAACAAGCTTCAGCCCCTGGCGCAAAACTTCCAGAGTCCCACGCGTCTTCAACGCCCTTTCGAGTTGCTTGAAAAATTCGGACTCTGCCGATGCAGAATACTGCGCCTCGAGCTTCCGCCATTCCTCAGGCTGCGTTTCCTTGACGAAACGCAGGACGAGATCCCGGTCCATGGCGGACGGGCGGTCATACGCTTCCGGCGCACGCGGGACGTAGCCCTGGGTGGCGACCAGCTGGTCGACCATGTGCTGCTCAAGAACGATCTCGCGGTGCGCGCTCTGAGCCGAGTGGGTGGTCACGACGTCATCTCCCGTTGAAGGGCGTCAAGCCGACAGTCCGCTTGCCCTCGCTTACCCCACGTTGCGACGTCGATCTGGCCGGTAACAGCCGCGGTGATAAGGGTGGCGCGGAATTCGCGGAGACGCTCGACGGATTTGTTCACTTGTGCCAACGCGCACCTTAGTGGCGCTTCCAATTTCTCTATTCCGTCGAGGATTTCCACCTGATGAGCAATACTTGGCAATGGTATGAGTAGGTTAGCGTATCGTTCGGCACTTACATTCTGAATCGTAGCTTGAATGTTTGATTGCGCTATAAAATCCCAGTAGCGTGCGGTTTCCGTAAAACGCTTCAAGAAATCAGGAAGAATTACTGAAAGTCGGAGACGTGCCCTAATAAGGTATCCTGCAAAACAGCAGGGACCAAAAGCGTCTCTATAGATGAAGCTTTTTCCGACCGTTGCGCCACTTCTCGCGAGCAGGATATCACCATCGCACAACATATAGGGTTGAGCTTTATCGAGGGGCAGGACTTTGACATTATCGTCTCTAAGTGTCCCATCGGACCCCAGATCGGTAATACGAATAAAACGCACTCCATCAGCATCGTCGCTATCTGACGATTCGTTAGCGCCATACTTAAGAGGCTCTCTGAGGAGATGTCGTAGCCGCCATTGCGTGGTGTTGTTTTTTTCAAGAACCTCGAAGTAATTCGAGGTGGTTGCCCTCAGCTTTTCTCGTAGCAGTTCTACCAACCGCTGTTTCTTCTCAATCAGCCGATCGACACGGCCGGTCTCGCGGTCGAGGAAATCCGCGATAGCCTTTTGGGTGGGGAGGTCGGGAATGCTGAACCGCATATTCCCGATGAAATCCCACGATGCGCGCGGCATCTTTGCTCCATAAGTCGAGGCGTTGACTGCGTCTATCGCTCCAACATCGACGAGCCTGTACCGAAGAAAACGCGGATCTATGTGCGGCTTCGGTCGAAGCACAAGCGCTTCAGCCGAGCATTGACCTGCGAATTTGGGAGCAGAAACTTTTGCCAGATATGGCCGCAGCTTCCCAAACAAAATGTCACCCGGATTGAAGCGGTTTCCTGTCGATTCTTCAGTTTCTCCTGATGCAGAAAGGTCGATTTCGCCCGTCCATGGAGCAATGGCATCTAGACCGATATACGGACGATCATCGTGAGGGGCCGCCCTCTCTATAACATTCCTCGCCAAATGCTTGAGGCGGAAGCTGTCCCATGGAGGTATCACGCTACCACCTCTGTCAGCAGACTGGCGATCTCCGTCTCCAACGCTTTCAGTTCGGCGTCGATCTCCTCCAGCGGTCGCGGCGGCACGTAGCGGTAGAAATAGCGGTTGAAGTTGATTTCGTAGCCGACGCGGCCAACATCTCCATCCTTGGCGTCGCGGTAGCTTTCATCCACCCAGGCGTCGGGCACAAATGGCAGCACTTCGCGCTTCATGTAGTCGAGCCAATCTTCCTTCAATGGCACTAGCTCGTGGTCGCGCAGATCGGTGTCGGCCTCGGGCTTACCATCCGCGTCCAGACAGATGTCTGCCTCTTCGTCCCGCTCGGATAGTGCAGCCAGGATAGCCTTCTTGATCGGCGCTCCGATTTTGAGCCCGGCAGTCTTCAATGCCTTGTTGAGAGCTTTCTCGAAAATATTCCGGTTGGTGAAGATCTGATCGCCGATTGTCTGAAGTGCGGCCTCGATGGCCAGCCGGTCGGCTTCATTCTGACGCGCATAGGGCTTCTGGTCGGCCAGACGGGCAAGCCGTTCGGCGCTGACCTGAAAATTCAGCCTTAGCGGACGCTCAACACGGATTTCCCGATAGCCAAAATCGGCAGTGTCAAAAACCTTGGAGAAATCGCTGTATTCGCCGTCGCCATTCAGCATGCTGGCATAAATACGCACGATCTCCTTGCGTGCCTGCTCGGGAATTTCGCGGCGCTTTGACCCAAGCGATTTGCGCATGGCTTTCCAGAAGCGTTCGCCACTGGCATCAATCAGCTGAACCTTACCGCGCCTCGCTTTGGGCTTGCGGTTTGTCACCAGCCACACATAGGTCTGGATGCCGGTGTTGTAGAAGATGTCAGTCGGCAGGGCGATCAGGGCCTCCAGCCAGTCGTTCTCCAGCACCCAGCGGCGAATTTCGCTCTCGCCAGAACCTGCGCCACCGGTGAAGAGCGGTGAGCCGTTCATAACGATACCTATGCGCGAACCTGCCTCATCATCGCGCATCTTGGAAATCATGTGCTGGAGGAACAGCAACTGCCCATCCGAGATGCGCGGCAGGCCCGCGCCGAAGCGACCGTCGTCGCCCAGCGTCTCGGCTTCGGCCTTGATCTGCTCCTGATATTTTTTCCAGTCAACGCCATAGGGCGGGTTGGAGACCATGTAGTGGAAGGTCTTTCCCTTATGGGCATCGTTGGTCAGCGTATTACCGAAGGCTATCTGCTCCGGGTTATGGCCCGTCACCAGCATATCGGACTTACAGATACCGAAGGATTCGCCGTTAAGTTCCTGGCCGAACAGCTCCACGCGAATGGAAGGATTGAACTCCTTCAACGCTTCCTCAGTCAGCGCCAGCATGCCGCCGGTGCCACAGGCTGGGTCGTAGACCTGGCGGATGATGCCCTTGCTGGTCAGTTTGGTATCGTCGTTGGCAATCAACAAATCGACGATAAGACGGATGACCTCGCGCGGTGTGAAGTGTTCGCCTGCTGTCTCGTTGGAGATTTCCGAGAACCGGCGGATCAGATCCTCGAACAGATAACCCATTTCGATATTGTCGACCTGGTTGGGGTGGAGGTCGATCTGCGTGAAACGGTCGAACACCTGCCAGAGGATGCCGCCCTCATTCAAGCGCTTGATCTGGTCGGTGAACAGAAATTTGTCGAGGAAGATATCGCGGACGTTGCCGGAGAACTTGGTGATGTAGTCGAGCAGATTCGCCTGGAGCTGGCCGGCGTCCTGTGTCTTCAGGCTCGCGAAGGTGAAGGCGCTCAGATTGTAAACGCGGAGGTTGCCGCCAGCCGCATCGAACAGGATCATGTCGCGAGTCTCGTCGTCGACCTCCTCTGGCAAAGACTTTGCCGCGGCAAGCACATCGTCCTTGGACGCCTCCAGAATACAATCGAGGCGGCGCAGCACAATGAACGGCAGGATGACCTTGCCATATTCCGACTGTTTGAAATCACCGCGCAGAATTTCCGCGATTGACCAAACGAAGCTTCCCAGGCCCTGAATTTTTGAGCTCGCCACCGCCACTTCTTGTCTCCCCGCTTCTTGTTCCTGAAAGCGCTATCGTCCGCCCCATCTGTCTATGTTACCGCATCAAGATCGTCGAGCGTACTACCCTGAAGTCCATGGGGGTGTATTGATTCCCATGTCCCGTCATGTCCGGCATCTCAGCAATATGGTTGTAATTCATCTATTCCGAAATCGTTTTGGCCAGTTTCCACGTCGTTGCCGCTATGTCTTAAGAAGATGTTCAAGAGAAGGAATTCAAAAGCTGAACAAGTCGCGTTCATAGACCACGCCCTTCGCCACGCCGAGCTTCATCGCCGGCGTCATCTTCTCCTTGCCCCTCGGCAGCATGTAGTTGTGATAGAAGCGCAGGATGGTTGCGAGCTTGGGCACCATCTCGGGATTGTAGAAGCTGTAGGCGTGCCAGATGCGATGGGTGTTCGACGCAGTCGGAAGCCCGTCCCAGTCCATCAGCCCGATATCCGTCTTCAGCCGGATTGTCTTGTTCGGCTCTGGCTTGGAATGAAACGGCCAGGGCATGCCCGCCGTCGCGAGCATCTTGCCGCGAGCCGATGACGAGCCATGGCCATAGGTCAGGCGAAGGATGTGGACGGCGAGCGCGTCTTCGTCCTCGGTGCCGGGATATTCCGATTTCACCTGCGCGATTTCGGCGGCATAGAGTTGCATTGACCCGGCCGCGTTTAACCTCGTCGACCGACAGCGCCGCAATTGCATTCGCGAGGCCTGCTTCCGCGTCGCAGCAGAAATTCACAACGCGATACGAGCGTCCAATCAGCTTCTTCACGAGCATCATGTGCGCGTAGTGAAAGATGTCGATGGTTGCCGCGACGACGAACTGCGACGATTTGTGAACGGTCGCCATATGAAGGAGTGGGACCGTTCCTCGCCGGTTCCTGACAGGCCAGTTCACAAGGATTGTCTGGGCGTCGGTCGAGAAGTAAGGCTCCTTGTCTTCAAAGCACTGATGAAGCCGCCCTTCGCGCTCTCCGGCGAAGGCCAGGCACTGATTGAAGAGGAAATCTATCTTGGAATGGATATGCGGAAAACTGACCTGCGCCGTTTCGCATAGCCGGCTCATGGCCATCTTGTTCACCAGCCCGCGCATGATGGCGCCCGTCTTGTCCGTCTTCTTGTGCCGCCGGGTGGGGAGCCCGATGGAAAAGGTCTTGCGGCATGCCTTACATTGATAGCGGGCGTCGCCCTTCGTGGTCTTCCCGAACAGTCTGTAGGCGGACGGCATCAGGCCTATCGGCAGCCGGTGGTTGCCGCAGGGGGCATTCGGACAAGTTTCTCGTTTTGTTCTTCTATACAGGTCGCAGAGGCGTGAATACTCTTCAGCTATCGCGAGATTCGACTTGAGCACATGCGCAGTGCCGCAGGCAGGACAGACGAATGTGCGGTCACCGCCTGAGCCTATGACTTTGCCATGCGGCTGGTTACGGCCTGCGCTGGTCGAACCGCGTACGCCCCGTCGGCCGTAAGGGTAGAGCGGAATGCCGAATAAAGAGCATTGCGCGTTGCGGCAGAAATTAACCGAAAAAACCCCGACATTGCGAGGGAGGCGGCGCCTTTGAACTCTCGAAGATTTCTTCGGGACTTTCACCTGCGGATTTGACCCTTTGCCCGGCACTAAGCCCTAGATTCAAAAGAGGAAACGCCGACAGGTTACTGTCGGCGCTCATTCGAATCAACATTTAGCTTAGGGGCTGGCGGATTTCTCCGGCGGCCTGATTTACGCAAGAAGCGTTGAACGGCTTAGTCGGCTGACTTCTTGAACTGCGCGCTTTCGGTCGAGTCGCCGAGAGCGGTCGTGGAGCTTTCGCCGCCGCCCGCCGCGAGGCTGACGAGGTCGAAATAGCCCGTGCCGACTTCGCGCTGGTGGCGCGTCGCGGTGTAGCCCTGAGCTTCAGCGGCGAACTCGGCCTGCTGCAGTTCGGAATAGGCGCCCATGCCGCGATCGCGATAGCCCGACGCGAGCTGGAACATGCCGTAGTTGAGCTGATGGAAGCCGGCCAGCGTGACGAACTGGTACTTGTAGCCCATCGCCGCGATTTCGCGCTGGAAGGTTTCGATCGTCGCCTTGTCGAGGTTCGCTTCCCAGTTGAAGGAGGGCGAGCAGTTATAGGCGAGAAGCTGGTCGGGATATTCCTTCTTCACCGCTTCGGCGAAACGCTTGGCGTCGTCGAGGTTCGGCTTCGAGGTTTCCCACCACAAAAGGTCCGCATAAGGCGCGAAGGCAAGGCCGCGCTTGATGCAGTGATCGACGCCCATGCCGGGCTTCAGGCGGTAGAAGCCTTCGACCGTGCGGCCGGCGTCGAAATCGATGAACTCGTGGTCGCGCTCGTCGATGTCCGACGTGATGAGGTTCGCGGATTCCGCGTCAGTGCGCGCCATGATGAGCGTCGGCGTGCCCATGACGTCGGCGCCGAGGCGCGCGGCGTTCAGGTTGCGCTCATGCGCGCGGGTCGGGATCAGAACCTTGCCGCCGAGATGGCCGCACTTCTTTTCCGACGCAAGCTGGTCTTCGTAGTGAACGCCCGAGGCACCGGCTTCGATGTAAGCCTTCATGATCTCGAAGCAGTTGAGCGGGCCGCCGAAGCCGGCTTCCGCGTCGGCAACGATCGGCAGGAACCAGTCGCGCTTCGCGCCGCCTTCCGAATGCTCGATCTCGTCGGCGCGCTTCAGCGTGCGGTTGATCTTCTTCGCCAGTTCCGGGCCCGAGTTCGCCGGGTAGAGCGACTGGTCCGGATAGGTCGTGCCGGCGGTGTTGTTGTCGGCGGCAACCTGCCAGCCCGACAGATAGATCGCCTTGAGGCCCGCGCGCGCCATCTGCATGGCCTGGTTGCCCGAGAGGGCGCCCAGCGAATGCACATAGTCGGTCGTGTGCAGCAGTTCCCAGAGCTTGTTCGCACCGCGCGTGGCGAGCGTGTACTCGATCGGGAAGGAGCCGCGCAGCTTCTCAACGTCCTCGACGCTGTAGTTGCGCTTCACATTGTCGAAGCGGCCCTTGGGCGCGCTCGGAACGATATCGTAGAAGGTCTTGCTCATGGGGTACTCCTCGGGTCCGGAGGTGGTTTCGGTCAGGCTTCGTTTTCAAGGATGAGGCGGTAGGCCGGCAGCGTCAGGAACTCCTCGCATTCCTGTGCCTTGGTCATGTCCGAGAAGAGGCTCACCGCCTGCTCGAAGTGACCGGAAGTCCAGCGCTCTTCGCCGAGCGTTTCGCGCAAGGTTTTCATCTCGTCGGCGAGCACCTCGTCGAAGAGCTCCGGCGTTACCTTGCGGCCGTCGCTGAGCGTCGCGCCGTGATAGATCCACTGCCAGATCTGCGTACGGCTGATTTCGGCCGTGGCAGCGTCTTCCATCAGATTGTAGAGCGGCACAGCACCGCGGCCGCCGAGCCAGGCTTCGATATACTGCACGCCGACGCGGCAGCATTCGCGCATGCCGTGCTCGGTGCGTTCGCCCTTGTGCGGCTCGATGAGTTCCTTCTGGCCGACATTCACGTCCTGGCGCTGACGGGCGAGCTGGTTCGGGCCTTCGAGCTTGCCGAAGACTTCCATCGCGACCTTCACGAGATCGGGATGGGCAACCCAGGTGCCGTCATGGCCGTTATTGGCTTCGCGTTCCTTGTCGGCGCGCACTTTGTTGAAGGCCGCCTCGTTCGCCGCCTCGTCGCCCTTCACGGGGATCTGCGCCGCCATGCCGCCCATCGCGAAGGCGCCGCGCTCATGGCAGGTCTTCACGAGGAGAAGCGAATAGGCATTGAGGAAGGCGCTGCCCATCACCACCTGCGCGCGATCCGGCAGGATGAAGTTCGGGTTCTTCCCGAGCCGCTTGATGTAGCTGAAGATGTAGTCCCAGCGGCCGCAATTCAGGCCGACGATGTGGTCCTTCAGCTCATAGAGAATTTCGTGCATCTCGAAAGCAGCGGGCAGCGTCTCGATGAGGACGGTCGCCTTGATGGTGCCGTTCTTCACGCCGAGCACTTTCTGCGCGTGAACGAAGACGTCGTTCCAGAGGCGCGCTTCCTTGTGGCTCTCCATCTTCGGCAGATAGAAATAGGGGCCGGAGCCGGAAGCGATCTGCTTCTTCGCATTGTGGAAGAAATAGAGGCCGAAATCGAAGAGGCCACCGGACATCGGCTGCCCGTCGATTTCGACATGGGCTTCCTCGAGATGCCAGCCGCGCGGACGGACGATGAGCGTCGCAGGCTTCTCGATCACGTCGTAGCGCTTGCCGTTCGTCTCGTCGGTGAAACCGATCTGCTTGTCCCAATAGGCCATCATGTTGATCTGGCCGCCGATCATGTTGTCCCATGTCGGCGCGGCCGCGTCCTCGAAGTCCGTCATGTAGGACTGCGCGCCGGAATTGAGCGCGTTGATGACCATCTTGCGGTTGTCGACGGGACCGGTGATCTCGACGCGGCGGTCGAGCAGGTCCTTCGGGATCGGCGCAACCTTCCAGTCGCCCTCGCGAATATCCTTCGTCTCGGGAAGAAAGTCGGGAAGCTCGCCCGCATCGAATTTCTTCTGGCGTTCGGCGCGCGCGACCAGCAGTTCGCGGCGGCGGGCGCCGAACCGGCGCTCGAGATCGGCAACGAAGGCGAGGGCGTCCGGTGTCAGCACGCGCTCATAGCCCGGCTTCATGGCACCCTTGACGGTAATACCGTCGGCAATGGTCGTGGCTGCTGCCTTGCTCATGCTCGCTCGCCTCCTCGGAACTGCTGTCGGGGTTCGTTTGCGCGCGGTCATACAATCTCGACACGCGAATGTCCAATGTTTCCTAAGTTGTTGAAAATATTGAAGTAAAAAACTTCACAAGATTCCCGTGCGATTCTGTTGATTATGTAAATCTTGTAAATTAGAGTGCCCGCGATGGCCCGGATTGCGGGCATTTTCGTCGGGTTTGAGCCATGGCCTCGGAGAAAAAAGTCTTTGCCGGTCCGCGCGTTAGGCGGCTTCGGCGCGAGCGCGGCCTCACCCAGGCGCGGATGGCGGCCGATCTCGGCATCTCCGCCAGTTACCTTAATCTGATCGAGCGGGACCAGCGACCTGTGTCCGTCCAGGTGCTCCTGAAGCTCGCTGAGGTCTACGATGTCGAACTCCGGACGCTCGGGGGCGACAATGAGGCGCAGGCGCTGACGGTGCTCCGCGAGGTCTTTTCCGACCCCCTTTTCCGCGATGCCGGCCTCACGATCCAGGATCTGCGCGAAATCGCCTCGGCGAGTCCGGCGGCGGCGGATGCGATCTCGAATCTCTACCGCGCCTATCAGGAGAGTGTCACCAACGGTTCGATGCTTGCCGAGCGCCTTGCCGACCGCGACATGCTCGATGGCGCGGAAGCGCCGGGCCTGCCGCTCGAAGAAGTGCGCGATTTCATCAACAGCCGGAACAATCATTTCCCCGAACTTGACGATGCGGCGGAACGTCTTTATGCGAGCGCGGGCATTGGCTCGGAGGAGCCTTACGTGGCGCTCCGCACCGCGTTGCGCGACCTTCACGGCGTCTCGACGCGCATCGCGCCCGCCGATCTCATGCCGCACGAACTCCGGCGCTATGACCGCCATCGCCAGACGATCTTCCTCTCCGAACTCCTGGACCAGCCGGGCCGTTCCTTTCAGCTCGCCTATCAGCTCGGCTACTTCGAGCAGTCGCGCGTGATCGAGGACATCGTGGAAAGCTCCGGCCTCGAAAGCGAGGAAGCGCAAAGGCTTTGCCGTGTGGCGCTCGCGAATTACTTCGCCGCCGCGTTGCTGATGCCCTATGGGCCTTTTCACAAGACGGCGGAAGCGACGCGTTACGACATTCGCCTGCTGGGACGCCGCTTCGGCACGAGCTTCGAGCAGGTCTGTCATCGCCTGACGACGCTGCAACGTCCGGGCGCACGCGGCATTCCGTTCTTCCTCATTCGCGTTGATAATGCAGGCAATGTCTCGAAGCGTTTCTCGGCGGCAGGTTTCCACTTCGCACGCTTCGGCGGCACCTGCCCGCGATGGAATGTGCATGACGCGTTCCGCGTGCCCGGCGAGATCTATACGCAGGTCGTGCAGATGGAAGACGGCACGCGCTATTTCTCCATCGCGCGCACGGTGAGCCGTGCAGGCTCGGGCATCGGCGTTCCGGGCGATCAGTATGTCGTCGGGCTCGGCTGTGAAATCGGCCACGCCCGAAAGATCGTTTACAGCCAGGGCTATGATCTCGACGATGAGCGCGGCGCGATGCCCATCGGCGTCAATTGCCGCCTCTGCGAAAGACTCGATTGTTCGCAACGCGCCTTCCCACCGCTGAAGCACCGCCTCACCGTGGAAGACCACGTGCGCGGCATCTCACCCTTCGGCGTCCCCGTGCGCGACGCCTGACCTCACAAGCCGAGCAGCGCTCTCACTCCATAGGCGAAGACGGCAAGCGCCGCGACGCTGGCAATCCAGATGCCCGCGAACCAGGCGAGCCGCTTGCCGCGCCTGTCATGCTTGTCATTCATGATCATGATGCGCATAGCCGCCATGTTCGCTCGCCTTGCCGTGGAAGACGCTGTAGGCGTACACGGTGTAGAGCAGCACCATCGGCAGCACGACGGCAACGCCGACGAGCGCAAAGATGACGCTGGAACGCGGTGCGACCGCATCCCATACCGCAACTGACGGCGGGATGATGTTTGGATAGAGGCTGATCGCTATGCCCGAGAAGCCCAGCACGAAAAGTCCGATGGACGAGAGAAAGGGCAGAAGCTCGCGCTTCGAGAAGATCGACCAGAAAAGCGAGACGGCGAGGGTCAGCGTAAGCAGCGGGATCGGCGAGAGGTAGAGAATATTGATACCGCCAAACCAGCGATCCGCGATGGCGGGGCGCAAGAGCGGCGTCATGACGCTGACGGCCGCCATCGCGATCAGGGTGCCGCCGCCGAGCACGGTGGCAGAACTCCGCGCCCAATCCTGGACTTGGCCTTCCGTCTTGTAGATGAGCCATGTCGCACCGAGGAGACCGTAGCCGGCGACGACGCCGATGCCGGTCAGGATCGAGAACGGCGTCAGCCAGTCGAACATGCCGCCCGCATAGCGCACGCCCTCGACTTCCACGCCCTGCACGAGGGCGCCGAGCAACACACCCTGCATGAAGGCGGCGATGAGCGAACCCCAGAAGAAGGACCGGTTCCACAGATGGGTGCTCGTATGCGCCTGATGACGGAATTCGAAGGTGACGCCGCGAAAGATCAAGGCAAAGAGCATCGCCATGACCGGTATGTAGAAGGCCGGCAGCGCGATCGAATAGGCGATGGGGAAGAAGACGAGGAGACCGCGACCGCCGAGAATGAGCCAGGTCTCGTTGCCGTCCCAGACAGGGGCGACCGAGTTGATCATGGTGTCGCGTGCGCCCTCGTCGGGCGCGAAGGGGAAAAGAATGCCGACGCCGAGGTCGAAGCCGTCAAGCACCACATACATGAGGATTGCGACGCCAATGACCGCGCCGGAAATGATGGCAAGCGTTTCCATAGGCGCTCCTCCTATTCCGCGGGTACGACGAGGCCAGGGCGTGCGCCCCTGATCGCCTCGGGCTTCGCTTCGGTCTCTCTCGCGGTCAGTGGATCGGGACCGCGACGTACGAGCTTCGTCAGATAATAGAGATAGGCGCCGAAGAGCCCGCCATAAACGATGAGGAAGAGGACCAGTGTCGTTGCGATGGAGGCGCCTGTGACGCTAGGCGAGAAGCTGTCCTCCGTGCGCATGACGCCATAAACGGTGTAGGGCTGACGTCCCACCTCTGTGACGAACCATCCGGCGAGCGTGGCGACGAAGCCGGCCGGTGTCAGCAGCACCGCGAGACGTTTGAGCCATGTAGCTTCGTAGAGCGTACCGCGCCAGCGCGCCCATGCCCCCCAGAGGCCGAGCGCCAGAAAGAGGAAACCGAGCCCGACCATGATGCGGAACGACCAGAAGACGATGCCGACTGGAGGCTGATCCTCCACCGGTACGTCCTTCAAGCCAGGCACGACGCCGTCCGGATCGTGGCGCAGGATCAGGCTCGACCCATACGGGATCGAGATTTCGAGCCGGTTGCGCTGTTCCTTCTGGTCGGGCATGGCGAAAATATGGAAGGGAACGCCGCCGCGCGTCTCCCAGTTTCCTTCCATCGCGGCAACCTTGATGGGCTGGTGTTCGAGCGTATTGAGGCCATGCTGGTCGCCGAGAAAGATTTGCAGCGGCGCAAGCACGAGCACGCCCCACATGCCGGCGGAGAAGGCGCGCCGCGCGACTTCGCGATTGCTCCCGTTCAACAGATAGAAAGCTGAAATGCCGGAAACGACGAGCGCCGTCGTGAGGTAGGACGCCGTCGTCATGTGCAGGAGGCGCCAGGGAAAGGACGGATTGAAGATGACGGCGAGCCAGTCATCGACGACATACTGTCCCTCAATTATGGTCGCGCCCGCAGGCGTTTGCATCCAGCTATTGGCGGCGAGAATCCAGAAGGCCGAGATCGCCGTGCCGATGGCAACGAGGCAGGTGGCAAGGAAGTGCAGGCGCGGCCCCACCTTCTGCCAGCCAAACAGCATGATCCCCAGAAACCCGGCCTCGAGGAAGAAGGCAGTGAGCACCTCGAAGCCGATCAGCGGGCCGAGCGCCGGGCCCGTGACGCGCGACCATTCAGACCAATTGGTGCCGAACTGGTAGGAGAGGACAAGGCCGGAAACGACGCCCATGCCGAAAGTGAGCGCAAAAATCTTCACCCAGAAGCGGTAGAGAACGAGCCATGCTTCGTCGTGCGAGCGTAGATATCGCGCCTCGAAAAAGACGAGAAATCCGGCAAGTCCGATGGTGAGGGTCGGGAAGAGGATGTGAAACGAAACCGTGAAGGCGAACTGAAGGCGGGCAAGGATTTCCGCGTCGAACGGCGGCATGGCACGTCTCCTCCATCATGGAAGGTGCATGTTCAAGTCTACACCTCTCCTCCCGTCGCCCGCACCCCTCGATCCTGCCACGAAACGTCACGCGGCGAAAGCGCCCACAATTTTCAAATGGATTTGAACCACGCGATCCGTCAGCGGATCACACGGGCCGGCGGAAAGCTGAGCCCTATGCGCATGCCCGATTCCGGATCGCGTCGATGCGCCCGGGTGATATCGAGCTTGCCGCCATGAAGCTCCATCACCTTACGGGTGAGCGACAGTGCGAGGCTCTCCTCGCGGGGCGCGCTGCTGTCTTCGGCGCTGACGAAGGGGTCGTCCGCCACTTCGAAATCGGGAAGCGTGTCGAGCTCCATCTGTACGATCTTCGGGTCGCGTATCTCCTCGAGCGCCACACGGATACCACCGCCTTCCTCGCGCACGGTGAGACGGATGGTGGAGCCGCGATGGGCGCAATGAATCGCTTCCGCAATGAGCCGGAAGAGGCCCTGCCGGAGCCTGCGCGCGTCGCCACGAAAGCCCGGCAGACGGTCAGGGCAATCCACCTCAATGGAGACGCCTTCCTCCGCGGCATGCTGGCGCTGGCTTGCAACCGCAATGTCGGCGAGCTGCCCCAGATTGCATATCTCGTCGGTAATATCGATCTCGTGCATTTCCGCTTCGGCAATGCCGAGCAGGTCTTCGATCATGTCGAGCAGCATGGTGCCGCTTGAATAGATGTCGCTTGCGTATTCCTTGTAGCGATCGGTCCCCATCGGTCCGAGGCGCTCGTTCTTCATCATCTCGGAAAAGCCGATGATGTGTGTCAGCGGCGTCCGCAGGTCGTGATTGACGTTCGAGAAGAAGCTCTGGCTGCGCTTGTAGGTTTCCTGGCTGCGCGCCTCGGCATCGTGCATGGTCTGTTCGAGCTTGCGGCGCACGGTAACGTCGTTGAGTGCTGCGACGCGTGCGGGCACGCCGCCCCAGCGTGTGTCCACGATACGCATTTCGGCGAGGCGACTGTCTCCGTCGGGCCTCATGATGGTGACGTCGTGCTCGCCCGGATCGCTCGGCAGGCCGAAGGGCTTGCCGACGAGATCGTCGCTGGTGCGGCCAAGAATGTCCTGCGCCGCGCCGTTCGCGAAGCGAATGGTGCCCTGGCTGTCGAGAATGACGATGGCTTCGGGCGTTTCCTGCACCAGAGTGACATGTGGCTTGTCCGCCTCTGCGGTCTGAGCGGCGTCTGCCGGGCGCTCGTCGCGCAGTTGGCGGCGGGTGACGGCTCGCCTGATCGCAAGGCCGAGAGAAAGCAAGGTGTCGATTTCGAGGGAGAGGCAATCCTCGGCTCCCGCCTCGATGGCCAGGGTCTGAAGCGCGGGATCGCCAGAACCGACCGCGATGACGGGGGCATTCGGACCGAGCGAGACGACCCGGCCAAGGAAATCCAGGGCTTCGTGGCTACCTTCGCCGATATCGATGACCAAGGCATCGATACCGGGTTCGAGCAATGGCGCAATGCCATCCTCGGCGGCCGAGAAGCCGAATGAAATGGGTCCGGCTTCGCCGGAACTCGAAAGCGTTGTGAAGCTGCTGCGCAGCGCCGGCGATGCGCTTACGACATGAGTGAAAAGCGCGCGCGGAGCGTGTGGGCCCCTCGTTCCGGCTGGCGAAGACCTGCTGCTCATTGCGATGCCCGAACGTGCCAAGGTCAAACCCATTCCCAAGCCCCCTTGGGCCCCAGAACCAAACTCATATAGGCCGACTGAGGCGGCTTTTAGCCGCGTGAGTTAACGATCCGATTCTTTGGTAAACAGAAGGTAAAGGAGGCGCTTATTTTGTGGGTGCCTGGGGGACTTCCTACAAGGCCGGCTGGCTGGGTTAACGGTAAAAGTACCGTTTTTCTGCGAGTTTTTCACAGGTTTTGGATGCTGCCGTTAACTTTCATTTTTCTGCAATCCTGGGTCCGGAAATGGTTGGAAAATCATCGTTCTTTCCCTCTTCGCGGCGGAAATTGGACAGTGATCGGGAAGCGTGATTCGCTCGGGAGCGAATGCTTGTGACCGGCAAGCCTATGGGCTAGGTATGCGCCCGCGCCGCAAACGGCCGAAGGCGCACCTTTAGGCCCGCCCCAAAGGCAGACCAATGAGCAAGAAAGAGAAGACCTTCCGTCCCAAGGCGCGTGTGCCGAAGGGGCTTCGCGACATGCCCGCGGCGCTGGTGCGCGCAGAGCAGAGGATGCTTGCGCGGATTCGTGAGGTCTATGAGCGCTACGGCTTCGATCCGCTCGAAACCCCGGCTATCGAATATGCGGACGCGCTGGGCAAGTTCCTGCCCGACGAAGACCGGCCAAACGAAGGCGTCTTTTCCTTTCAGGACGATGACGAGCAGTGGCTGTCGCTGCGCTATGACCTGACGGCGCCGCTCGCGCGCTATGTCGCCGAGAACTACGACGCGCTGCCGAAGCCCTTCCGCCGCTACCAGACAGGCCCCGTCTGGCGGAACGAAAAGCCGGGACCGGGGCGTTATCGACAGTTCACGCAGTTCGATGCCGACACGGTGGCCGCCCCGGGCGTCGCCGCCGATGCCGAGATGTGCATGATGGGTGCCGACTGCCTCGAGGCGCTCGGTATTCCGCGCGGCAGCTATCGTATTCGCGCGAACAACCGGAAGGTGCTTGACGGTCTGCTGGAGACGATCGGGCTCGACGGCGAGCCGGGCAGTGCGACCTACATGACAGTGCTGCGCGCTATCGACAAATATGACCGCCTCGGCCGCAAGGGGGTCGAGCTGCTGCTCGGGCCTGGCCGCAAGGACGAATCCGGCGACTTCACGAAAGGGGCTGGGCTCTCGCCGTCTCAGATAACGGCAGTACTCGACTACGTGGAGTCGGGCGTTGGCGAGGGGTCGACCGACCGCAACATCGTGCTCGACGGTTGGCGGAAGGTCGTCGGCGACAGCGCGGTAGGCCGTGAGGGCCTGGAAGAGCTTGCCGAAATGGATGCGCTCTTCACGGCAGCCGGCTACGGCACGGACCGGATCGAGTTCAACTCATGGATCGTGCGCGGCCTCGGCTATTACACCGGCCCCGTTTTCGAGTCCGATCTCCTGTTCGAGGTGAAGGACGAGAAGGGCAATCCGGTGCGCTTCGGCTCCGTGGGATCGGGCGGGCGTTATGACGGGCTCGTTGAGCGCTTCAAGGGTGTGAAGGTACCTGCAACCGGCTTCTCGATCGGTGTGAGCCGGCTTCAGTCCGCGCTCGAACTGCTCGGCAAGCTCGATGTGGAAGACGTGACCGCACCCGTTGTCGTTCTGACGCTCGATGCCGCCAACATGGCGGGTTACCAGACAATGGTCTCGGAACTCCGCAATGCGGGCATCCGCGCAGAGCTTTATCTCGGCGGCTCGGGCATGAAGGCGCAGCTCAAATACGCCGACAAACGAGGCGCGCCCATCGCGGTGATCGAGGGCGAGGACGAGCGGGTGAAGGGGGAAATCACCTTGAAGGACCTGGTCCTCGGCGCGCAGATGTCGAAAGAGATCGAAGACAACACCGCCTGGCGCGAGGGCCAGCCGGCACAGGTTTCTGTGCCTCGTGAGCGGCTCGTCGAAGAGGTCGTCTCGATGCTCGCCCGGCATCGCCCCGTCCGGGGCCATCACGGCTGAGCGCCGTAATTACTCCTGTCTCGATATTTACCATTTCCATGCTAGATAAGGCCCGGTCCGGAAGGTCAGGCGGGGCCGGGAAGTATTCGATATGTCATCTGAACCTATGGCAGCACTGGATGGAGAGAGCCTGCGCGCACGGGAGGCGCTCGGCGCGGCGGTGCGCGGAGGCTTTGAGAAGGCCGGCTACGCGCCTGTTTCGGCGCCCGCGCTGCAGCCCGCAGACATCTTCCTTGACATGTCCGGTGAGGATATCCGCCGGCGCATGTATGTCTTCGCGGACCCGGCGGGCGAAGAGCTCTGCCTGCGCCCGGAACTGACGATCCCTGTCTGCCGCCTCTACCTTGAAGGCGCGGGCGGGGCGCAGAAGCTCTGCTCGCTCGGACCGGTCTATCGCTATCAGAGCCGCGGCTCGGCAAAGCTGCGCGAATTCACTCAGGCCGGTCTCGAATGCCTCGGTGAGGCGGACGCGGAAGCGGCGGACGCGGAAGTGATCTCGCTGGCGGCCCGCGCCCTGGCAGACGCGGGGCTCGAGTCCTATGACATCGAAATGGGCGACCTCGCGCTGTTCGACGCCCTCATCGATGCGCTGGACCTGCCGCCCGGTTGGCGCTCGCGTCTGAAGCGCCACTTCTGGCGGCCCGACTATTTTCGCGAGCTGCTCGACCGTCTCGCGTCGGGCGATGCGGGCGAGGAAGCGGGGGACCGCCAGGCGCTCGTCTCGGCCCTCGCAGGTCTGGATGAGGCGCAGGCCAAGGACGTGATCGAGGATGTGCTGAAGCTCGCGGGCATTGCGCCCGTCGGTGGCCGCACGGTGGAGGAAGTGGCCGAACGGCTCATCGAGCAGGCCGAGCTTGCCTCGTCGAGCGTCCCGAAGGCCGCGGCGAAGCTGATCTCGGATTTCCTGACCGTGTCTGGCACACCGCAGGATGCCATTGCCCGTGTGCGTGCTTTGGCGAAAGGTGCGGGCGTCTCCATCGACCCCGCCATTGCGCGCTTCGAGCGGCGAATGGAGCTTGTCGCGAAGAAAGGTCTCGATCTCTCTCGCGCGCATTTCGCCACCGGCTTCGGTCGCAACATGGCCTACTACACGGGCTTCGTTTTCGAGTTCCGGGTGGATGCGCTCGGTGCGGACGCGATGATCTGTGGCGGTGGCCGCTATGACGATCTGCTCTCGGCTCTCGGCGCCGGGAAGCCCGTGCCGGCTGTCGGTTGCGCTGTTGGCATCGAGCGTCTACTCGCGGCCGTCGCGAAGGAGAAAGGCCAATGAGCGGAAAACTCGTGATCGGCCTTCCGTCGAAGGGCCGGCTTCAGGAAAATGCGAGCGCCTTCTTCGCCCGGGCAGGCCTCAAGGTGCGTCAGGATGGTGGCCGAGGTTACACCGGCCGCCTCGACGGTATCTCGAATGTCGAGATCGCCTTCCTGTCGGCATCGGAAATCGCGGGTCAGCTCGAGCAAGGACTGATCCATCTCGGGGTGACGGGCGAGGACCTGATCCGCGAGAAGCTGTCCGCTCCCGAGCGCGATGTAGAGATGTTGCTGCCGCTCGGTTTTGGTCACGCGGACGTCGTCGTCGCCGTGCCGCAGAGCTGGATCGATGTAGCCTCCATGGCAGACCTCGACGATGTGGCGCTTGCCTTTCACAGGAAGCGCGGGCGCAGGCTTCGCGTCGCGACGAAGTATTTCAACCTGACACGGCGCTTTTTCGCCGAGCACGGGCTCACTGACTACCGCATCGTCGAAAGCCTCGGCGCGACAGAGGGGGCGCCAGCAGCGGGCACGGCGGAAGTGATCGTCGATATCACGTCGACCGGAGCGACGCTGGCGGCAAACAACCTGAAAGTGCTTGATGACGGCACGATCCTGAAGAGCCAGGCGAACCTCGTTGCAAGTCTCGGCGCGGAATGGAGCGAGACGGCGCTGGCCGCCGCCGGCGAAATTCTAGATCGTGTTTCGGCTCAGGCTCGGGCAGCCAAGGTGGTTGAGGTGCGTTTCGCGAGTGATGGCGATGACGGTGCGCTGATCGAGGAATTGAAAGGCCGTTTCGGCGTGACGCTGCCTTTTGGCGATGGTGCTGCGCCTGTGCGTATCGCGCATTGCCCGGAAGCGAAACTCTACGATCTCGTATCCTTCCTTTACGCGAAAGGACGAGAGACAGTGACGGCTGCCCGCGCGGATTACGTGTTCGAAGCAAAGAATCCGCTGCGTGAGCGGCTGACCGCGCGTCTGCACGGAAAAAACTGAGCGATCATGACTCCGGCCCTTGCCGCCATCACCGCTATCGTGGTTCTTGTGACTGCGACGCTTTCCGGCATCTTCGGCATGGCGGGCGGCATGATCCTCATGGCCTTCCTCACCTTCACCTATTCGGTTGGGGCGGCGATGATGCTGCATGGCGTGACGCAGGCCGTGTCGAATGGATATCGCGCTGTCATCAACAGGAGCGACATCGTCTGGCCGCTCGTTGCGACGAACATGGCGGGTTCGCTCGCGGCGCTCGCGCTCTTCATGCTGGTGAGCTTCGTGCCGGACAAGGCCACAGTCTATCTGGTGCTCGGTGCCATCCCCTTCGTGGCCTTCTCGATTCCGAAAAGTTGGGGTCTCGACATCACGAAGCCCTTCGTCGCGCCTGTTTGCGGCTTCGTCGTGACGGCGCTGACGCTGACGGCGGGCGTCGCCGGGCCGATCCTCGACGTCTTCTTCGTTAGAAGCCCGCTGACGCGCCACCAGATCGTCGCGACCAAGGCTGTGACGCAGACATTGCAGCACCTGACCAAGCTTCTCTACTTCGGGGTGCTGGCGGCACATCTCCTGCCTGCCGCGGACCTGCCTTGGTGGATTTATGCGATGGTGGCGCCGCTCGCCATGCTTGGCACGACGCTCGGCAAGATGGCGCTCGACCGCATGAATGACGGTCAGTTCAAGAGCTGGAGCCGCTACATCCTCTTTGTGCTTGGCGCACTCCTCATCTGGCGCGGACTGTCGCTACTACTGGGTTGAGAAGTCCTTGCGCGCGAGGAATTTGCGCCGCCCCTGCTCGCCAATCTTCTCCATGAGCGGAAGAAGAGGGCGGATCATCCAGGGGAACGAACCGAAGAAACGCGCGGTCAGGCTCGCGCTCCATGGCGAATAGATTTCGAGCCTGCCTGTGTCGATCGCTTTCAGGGTCGCATTCGCGATGTCTTCGGCGGTCATCACCTTGTCGATGAAGTTCAGTACCGAGCCGCCATGAAGGGCTTCGTGATGCAGCATGGGCGTGTCGACAGCGGCGGGATAGACGCCGGACACCTTCACCCCGAAAGGTGCAAGTTCCTGATGAAAGCCGCAAAGGAATCCGCGTAGACCGAACTTCGAGGCGGAATAGATGGCACTGTCTTTGAGCGATATCACCCCACCGAGCGAGACGGTTGCAACCATCGCACCCTTGCGCCGCGCGATCATCTGAGGCGCGGCGGCGCGCATGAGGCGGATCGGTGCGCGGAGATTTACTTCGAGGTGAAGATCGAGCGCGGATTGATCGAGATCGGCGACGGCGCCCGGCACGATGACACCGGCATTGTTGACAAGGACGTCGAGGTCGACCAGATCCCCGCCCAACCTGGTGCAGAGCCGCTCCACCTCGTCGCGGGAGGAAGCGATGCCGTGCGCATGACGGAGGTGGCGGAAAGGGCGGGCGTGCCGATCGGCTCGCTCTACCAGTATTTCCCGGACAAACCGGCGATCCTGAGGCCGCTCGTTGCGCCGCGGGCTCATGGCCGGCTCGAAGCGGCATCCTTCCTGCTCATGCAACTCTCCGGTGCGGCGGTGCGGCTTGCGATCGCCGTGGACCGCAAGGAAGGTGACAGGCTGATTGCCGAATACCGCCTCATCATGCGCCGCGAACTCGAAAGCCTGCTCGCCACTGAATGACGTGTCCGCTTCCGGCTTGCCGCGAACGTAGACGCTTCATAGACTCTCGCTTCGGTTCCGGCGATGGAGCCTATGCAAACGAGGTCGGGAAGATGGCGGAAGCGGCGATCCGTGTCGGCATCGGCGGTTGGGTCTTCGAGCCCTGGCGCGGCACGTTCTATCCGGAAGGACTCGCCCAGAAACGCGAACTCGAATATGCGAGCTCGAAGCTCGCGACCATCGAGATCAATGGCACTTACTATGGCTCGCAGAAGCCGGACAGCTTTCGAAAATGGCGCAACGAGACGCCGGACGGCTTCGTCTTCTCGTTAAAAGGTCCGCGCTTTGCGACCAACCGGCGCGTGCTTGCGGAGGCGGAGCCCTCCATCGAGAAGTTTTTTGCGAGTGGCGTGACAGAGTTGAAGGAAAAGCTGGGCGTCATCGACTGGCAATTCGTTCCGACAAAGAAGTTCGATCCGGACGACTTCGCCGCATTCCTGGACCTTCTGCCGAAATCCCATGACGGTGTCGGGCTTCGACACGCAGTCGAGGTGCGGCACGACAGCTTCAAGACGAAGGACTTCATCGATCTCTTGCGAGAGCATGAGATTGCCGTCGTGACGGCAGCGGACAGCGATTACACACAGATCGGCGACGTGACCGCGCCCTTCGTTTACGCCCGGATAATGGGAACGGACGAAAGGGAGCAACTCGGCTACTCGAAGAAGGCGCTCGACACATGGGCCGCCCGTGCCCGGAACTGGGCGCAGGGTAAAGTGCCGGAGGGGATCGACGCCGTTACAAAGAGCAAGGGCATCTCCGTAACGGACGTCTTCCTCTATGTGATTTCGGGCGCCAAGGTCCGCAACCCCCTCGCTGCCATGGCGATTGCGGACCGCCTCAAAGGCTAGAGCCCGGGAACGGCGAAGCGTGAGGTGAGGGCGCGCGTGCGGGCGGCAAGCTTCTCCTCCGTTGCCCGGTCGCCTTGTGCCGACAACGTTTCGGAGATGATGGCGCCGATCTCCATCATCTCGGTAGTCCCCATACCGCGCGCGGTCGGCGCCGGCGTGCCGAGGCGAAGCCCTGAGGGACGCATGGGCGGGTTCGGATCGTCGGGGATCACCTGCTTGTTGGTGGTGAGGCCGACGCGGTCGAGCGCCTCTTGTGCCTGCGACCCGTCGATGCCGAAGCTCGCAACGGTATCGATGACCAGGAGGTGGTTATCCGTGCCGCCGGTGATGAGCTTCACCTGTCTTTCGTTGAGCGCGAGGGCGAGCGCTTTCGCGTTCGCGAGCACCTGGCTCGCATAGTCCCGGAAGGCGGGGAGCGCGGCGAGCCGGAAGGTGACGGCGGCCGCCGCGACCTGGTTCATGTGCGGCCCTCCCTGAAGGCCCGGGAAAACCGATGCGTCGATCTTTTTCGCGAACTTCTCCTTGCAGAGAATGAGGCCGCCGCGCGGACCGCGAAGCGACTTGTGCGTCGTGGTCGTCATCACGTCGAAACCGGCATCGAGCGGATTGCGCATGACGTCCGCCGCGATGAGCCCGCCGATATGGGAAACATCCGCCATGGTCAGTGCACCCACCTCGTCTGCGACGCGCTTGAAATCGGCATAATCGTAGTCGCGCGGATAGGAGGAGTAGCCGCAGACAACGAGCTTCGGTTTCGTTTCCCGTGCGACGGCACGTAGATGATCGAAGTCGATGGCGCCCGTGGCGGGATCGGTCTTGTAGCGGACGAAGTTGAAGAGGCGGCCCATGTGACTCACGGGCGCGCCATGCGTGAGGTGTCCGCCGTGGCTCAAATCCATTGCCAGGATCGTGTCGCCCGGTTCGAGCAGGCCGAGATAGACCGCCTGGTTCATCGGCGAACCCGAAAGCGGCTGCACATTCGCGTGTTCCGCGCGGAAAAGCGCCTTGGCGCGATCACGCGCGAGCGTCTCGATGCGGTCGGTGTATTCCTGCCCGCCGTAGTAGCGCCGACCCGGGTAGCCTTCGGAATATTTATTTGTGAAGGCGGAGCCGAGCAGCGTCAGCACCTCCGGGAAGGCGTAGTTTTCAGACGGTATGAGTTCGAGCCCCGCGCGCTGGCGGGCTTCTTCGCCCTTGAGAGCGAGGAAGATTTCATTGTCGGTTCGCGCAAGCAGCGCTTTCTCCTGGGATGACGGCATTGGAGCCTCCTTCGAGCCAAAACAAATAACGCCCGGCCAGCATCTTCATGTGCTGCCCAGGCGATCGGCTCGAAAGACCAGTCTCCGCGCTCCCCGATGGTGACCCATCTGATATCGCCAGTCGCGCGGAGGATATGTGCGACCGGAAGTGGGAAGGAGTAGAGCGCTGCAAGCACCGAGAGTCAATTCCCTCTCAAAGCTCTAATATCCGCTTTGCGATGATGTTCTTCTGGATTTCGTTGGATCCGCCATAGATCGATTGAGCCCTTGCGCCGAGATAGGCGGCGACGGCCGGCGCGGCGCCTGCGGGCAGCGCGGTGTTGCCTGTCCACGCGGGTGCGACTGAATCGGGGAAGGCGGGCAGCATATAGGGCCCGAAGGCTTCCATGCCGAGTTCCGCGATGTCCTGTGCGAGCTCGGTCGCGATGATCTTCAGGATCGAGGATTCGTTACCGGGTGCCCCGCCCTCCGCGACCGAGGACAGCGTCCGCAGCACGGTGATCTCGAGTGCGTCGAGCCGCGCTTCGAGCGAAGCGAGTTTTTCCGCGAAGACCGGATCGTCGAGCAGGCCTCGTTCCTTCGCGACCGCGCGCGTATTTGCGAGTTGCTTCCGCTTTCCCGCGACATGCGCGTAAGAGGTGCGCTCATGGCCGAGGAGGTAGTTGGCATAGGTCCAGCCCTTGCCTTCCTCGCCGATGCGGTTTTCCTTTGGTACGCGCACATCCTCAAAGATGACGCTATTGAGCGAGTGTTTGCCGTCGATGGTGATGATCGGATTGACGGTGATGCCGGGCGTCTTCATATCGATCAGCAGGAAAGTGATGCCTTCCTGCTTCTTCTCTTCGTGGGAAGTCCGCAACAGGCAGAAAATCCAGTCGGCATGCTGACCGAGGCTCGTCCAGATCTTGGTGCCATTGACGACATAATCGTCGCCATTGGAAACGGCCGAGCATTGCAGCGAGGCAAGATCGGAACCGGAGCCCGGTTCCGAATAGCCCTGCGCCCAGAAGGTCGTGCTGTCGAGAATGCCGGGCAGCCACCGCTTCTTCTGTTCCTCGGTGCCGAAGGTGTAGATCACCGGCCCGACATAGAGGAGGCCCATCGGCACGACATTGAGCGCGCCCGCACGTTCCAGCTCCTCGTCGAAAATGTATTTCTCGTTCGCGGTCCATCCTGTGCCGCCCGCCGATTTCGGCCAGTTGACGGCAAGCCAGCCCTTCGCGGCCATGGCCCGTTCGGAGCGCTGGTAGTCTTCCTTGGAGGGTGAGGCACCACTCGCGATCTTCTCCACGATGTCGCGCGGATATTCGTTCTCGAAGAAGTCCCGCACCTTCATGCGGAACTCTTCGTCCTTGTCGGAAAATGAGAAGTCCATTTGGCCGCCATCCCGTTCGAATTTCCTGTTGGCGGCAGTCTAGCGGGCGCCCGTCCCAAAGCAAAAGGGCCGGTGCTTCCACCGGCCCTTCGCATTCTGTGAATGGGGAAGCTGGACTTAGAAGTCCATGCCACCCATGCCACCCATACCGCCCATGCCACCGGGCATGCCGCCGCCGGCATTACCTTCCGGCTTCGGCTTTTCGGCAATCATGGCCTCGGTGGTGATGAGAAGGCCGGCAACGGAGGCTGCGTCCTGAAGCGCCGTGCGCACGACCTTGGTCGGGTCGATGATGCCGGCGGCGACGAGATCGCAATATTCTTCCTTCTGCGCGTCGAAGCCGAAATTGGCCTGCTTCGATTCGAGCACCTTCTGCACGACGATGGAGCCTTCCACGCCGGCATTCTCGACGATCTGCCGGATCGGGGCTTCAAGTGCCTTGCGGATGATGTTGATACCCGCCTGGATGTCGAGGTTGTCGTCGACGAGCTTCGCAACGGCCTTGGACGCCATCAGGAGTGCCGTGCCGCCGCCCGGAACGATGCCTTCCTCGACCGCGGCGCGGGTGGCGTTCAGCGCGTCGTCGACGCGATCCTTGCGTTCCTTCACCTCGACTTCGGTGGCGCCGCCGACCTTGATCACCGCAACGCCGCCCGCGAGCTTTGCGAGACGTTCCTGCAGTTTCTCCTTGTCGTAGTCGGAGGTCGTTTCCTCGATCTGCCGCTTGATCTGGCCGACACGGGCTTCGATGTCCTTCTTCTTACCCGAGCCGTCGACGATCGTGGTGTCGTCCTTCGTGATCGAGACGCGCTTGGCTTTGCCGAGCATGTCGAGCGTAACCGTTTCGAGCTTGATGCCGAGGTCTTCCGAGATGACCTGGCCGCCCGTGAGGATCGCGATGTCCTCAAGCATGGCTTTGCGGCGGTCGCCGAAGCCCGGCGCCTTCACGGCCGCGACCTTGAGGCCGCCACGGAGCTTGTTGACGACGAGCGTGGCAAGCGCCTCGCCTTCGATGTCTTCCGCGATGATGAGCAGCGGACGGCCCGACTGCACCACGGCTTCGAGAACCGGGAGCATCGGCTGCAGGCTCGTCAGCTTCTTCTCGTGGAGCAGGATGAGCGGCTCGTCGAGTTCCGCCACCATCTTGTCGGCATTGGTGATGAAATAGGGCGAGAGATAGCCGCGGTCGAACTGCATGCCTTCGACAACATCGAGTTCGGTCTCGAGGGACTTCGCTTCCTCGACCGTGATCACGCCTTCATTGCCGACTTTCGCCATCGCCTGGGCGATCATGGCGCCGATCTCGGATTCGCCATTCGCGGAAATCGTGCCGACCTGCGCGACTTCATCGTTCGACTTCACCTTCTTCGAACGCTTCGTGATGTCCTCGACGGCGGCACGCACGGCGATCTCGATGCCGCGCTTCAGGTCCATCGGGTTCATGCCTGCCGCGACCGATTTCGCGCCTTCGCGCACGATCGCCTGCGTGAGAACCGTCGCCGTTGTCGTGCCGTCGCCCGCCGTGTCGTTGGTCTTGGAAGCGACTTCCTTGACCATCTGGGCGCCCATGTTCTCGAACTTGTCTTCGAGTTCGATCTCCTTGGCGACCGTCACGCCGTCCTTCGTGGTGCGAGGCGCACCGAACGCCTTGTCGATGACGACGTTGCGGCCCTTCGGGCCCAGCGTCACCTTCACCGCATCGGCGAGAATGTCGACACCGCGCAACATCTTTTCGCGGGCACTGCGGCCGAATTTGACTTCCTTAGCCATGTTCTTCTGATCCTTCTGAAATCTTGAAGCGGAACGAAGGCCGCAGGGGCTCAACAAAAAAGCCCGCGGCCGTTATCCGGTTGCGAGCCTTATTCGGCGGCTGCCTTCTTCTTGGCACCACCCTCGAGCACACCCATGATGTCGCTCTCTTTCATGATCAGCAGGTCCTGGCCGTCGATCTTGACCTCGGTGCCCGACCATTTGCCGAAGATCACGCGATCGCCCGTCTTGACGTCCGGCGCGATGATCTTGCCGTCATCGCCGCGGGCGCCCGGGCCCACCGCAACGACTTCGCCCTGCGAGGGCTTTTCCTGAGCCGTGTCCGGAATGATGATGCCGCCGGCGGTCTTGGCTTCTTCCTCGACCCGGCGCACTACGACGCGGTCATGCAGAGGACGGAACTTCATCTCTGGCTTCTCCTGTGTCCCAACCGCTAAGTTGCGGAATTATATGAGAATTTTTGCGCTGTTAGCACTCTGAGGTGATGAGTGCCAATACCAGCCGGAGAGATAGGGGCTGCAAGGCGCAGTGTCAAGCGCCGCGCGGGGTTCGAGGCTCAGGAGAGGACGAGGACGGCCCCGCCGAAGCGGCGCTTGAGATGCCCGAGGAGGCTTGCCGCAAAGAGAGTGGCGCCAAGAATTTCCATGGTCTCCTCAGTGCAGTAGGCGGCCTGGTAGAGGAAGCTTGTCTCACCATAAACCGTGAGGAGCTTGCCGCCGACGATTTCCATTCCGAGTGCTCCGCCGACATAGAGAAGGCCCGCCCCGCAGAACATGAGGCGCGTGCGGACGGGCAGAGCGAGGAGGAAGGGCAGGTACAAGAGCCCGATCGCCGTCACGAGGACTGTCCCCGGGATCACCCAGCCGAAGTGAAGGAAGCCGCTCAGGTCCAGACCGTTGCGCATCGGCTCGATCACGATCTCATGGACACCCGTCGCCTCGTCGATCGACAGCCCGATGAAGATAGGCACGAGCAGCGCCCAGTGGAGGACGTTGCGCTCGCCGTTCCGGGCCGCGGAAAGCGCCGTGATCGTGAGAAGGGTGGCGGAAAAGACGAGTACCAGCGAGCTGTACCAGGCGGGCAGGCAGTATTCCGCGTTGAAGGCGAGGTGACGCAGATCCTTCGCGACCGTCTCGAATCCGAACGCCGTCACATACCATTCCCGGAACAGCCCGAGTGCGATGACCGTCAGCGATGCAACCCAGAGCCCTGCCGAAATGCGCCAGGGGTTCAGGTGGAAAACCCTTTCTTCCAAAGGCGGTTGCGCCCGGCCTGCCGTCAGCTCAACCATTTCTTAGTCCTCAATTGTGACACTTCCGCAGCGATCTGCTTCCTGCGAAGCAAGATGGAGACCACCGGAAGCCAATGGCCCTCTCAGCCGACGTTAAGCATGAGCGTCAAACGCCGAACGCTGCGTTGCATCTTGCGCTGGCGCTTGCCTATGCCGTGCGGCCGGCCCGGCTGCTGCACCCGCTTGGCTTTGCGCGGCTTCAGGTCGAACGACTATTGCGCCGCAGGCGTGGCAATCAATTCCTGAGAGCACCGGACGAGGCTCTCTCTGTCCCGGACGGGCTTGTCGATATCGGTGGACCGATGACGCCCGAACGGCTGATGGCCGCCTATCGGCGCGGCATTTTCCCGTGGTGTCATGTAGGCCCCGTCAAATGGTGGGCGCCGTCGAAACGCGCCGTCCTCTTTCTGGAGGAGAGCCGGATCGAGAAGAACCTTCGCCGCACGCTGCGGCAGGGCAGGTTCCGGGTGACCTTCGATGAGGCCTTTGACGAGGTGATGCGCGGCTGCGCCGAACCGCGCACGGGGCGTTACGCGCTTACATGGATCGGTCCACGTTTCATGGACGTCTATAAAAAACTCCATGAGATGGGGCACGCGCATTCGGTGGAGGTCTGGGACGAGGAGGGCGAACTCGCCGGTGGTCTCTACGGTGTTGCCTGCGGCGGCGTCTTTTTCACCGAGTCGCAATTCGCACGAAAGCGCGATACGTCGAAAGTGGCCTTCGTTACCCTGAACTGCCATTTGCAGTGCTGGGGCTATGTGTTGAACGACGGCAAGAACATGACCGGCCATCTCGCCGCGCTCGGCATGCGCGATATTCCGCGTGCGGAGTTCAACGGCATTTTGAAGAGGTACGAGAATGCCGGCCGTACGCCGGGGTCCTGGAAGATCGACCCGGATATCGACGTGGCGGGTTGGAAGCCCGAGCGCGCCGGCTAGGCTCTGAGGCCCCGCAACGTCATTTTGATGATGGCGGTGAGCTGGGCGCGGAACGTCTTTTCATCGGGCGCCTTTTCCGCGCCGCAAGCCGCCGCAATAAGGGCGTCGGCCGTTGCTTCCTCGGTGAGGCCAACGGCCTTCGGATCGAGTTCGCCCGAAGCAATGCCCTCTCGCACGAGACGCTGGACGGCATTGTAGAACTGGTCATGCACCTCTCCGAATACGTCCTCGGAAAGGCGCGAACCACTGTCGACAAGCTCCGCCGCGTGCGGGCTCGACAGAATCCAGCGGTAGACGAAACCGAGCTCCGCTTCCATGAGCGCCGTAAGCTTCGGTTCGAGCGGCAGGTCGAGGGCCTCCGCCCTGGTTACCCCTTCTCCAACCTGTTCCGCAAGCGAACGGCAGATGGCTTCGAAGAGTTCGTCCTTGCTCTTGAAGTAAAGATAGAGCGTGCCCTTGGCGACGGCGGCGGCGCGCGCGATGTCTTCCATCGAGGTGCGGCGGTAGCCGTAATGACGGAAGAGGTCGAGCGCGGAAGTGAGGATCACATCCCGCTTGTCCGTTCCTGCCGTCTTCTGCACGGCGACGCTGCTTTGGGCCTTCGACATTTTCTTTCGTCTGTCTTCTATCGTCTGATCGTGAAGGGGCACGTCTTGGCGACGGGCACGACGAGAGTGCGCATCGAGCCGCCGCAATCGTAGTAGCAGATCTTGCGCGCGCCGGTGCGCTGCTGGTTCGACAGCGAGCAGGTCGCCTGCGCGTATCGCTCGTAAACCGGCTTCCTGCTCATTTCCTGCTCCGGCCCTCCCGTTGAAAGGGCCGCCAGCACCAGCATGCCCGATAGCGTTACAGATCCCATTGCCCCCCTTCGAAATCTCCGTCGCCACTCTAGCACCTTTGCCACGCCGAATTTCAAGCCTCTGCATACTGCGGCATTTGTGCATTGCGCCCGGGGCTGTAGGATGCCGCCGCACAATTTTACCGAGGGAAACCCATGACAAGCGAAGCGGTGGCGGCAGCGAAGGCGATGATCGGCGAGCCCGGATCGAGGGCGCTGATCCCGACACCGGCGCTGGTGCTGGACCTCGATGCCTTCGAGCGCAACGTGGCGCGCATGGCCGAGCACTGCAAGGTAAACGGCCTTTCCATCCGGCCCCATGCGAAGACGCATAAATCCGTTGCAATTGCGAAGGCGCAGGTGGCGGCGGGCGCGCTTGGTGTCTGCTGCGCGAAGCTTGGGGAAGCGGAAGCAATGGCGGAAGGCGGAATCGGCAGCATTCTCATTACGTCGCCCGTCGTGACGGGGCAGGGCCTCGACCGGCTGATGGCGCTGAACGCAAAAGTCCCGGACCTCATGGTCGTCGTCGATCACCCGGACAATGCGCGTGCGCTCGCGGCAGCCGCATCCGAAGCGAAACGCACGCTGAAGGTTCTGGTGGACCTCGACGTCGGTCTTCATCGCACGGGCATCCGCCCCGGCGACGATGCAACGGATCTTGCCGAACTGCTCGACGCGGCTGAGTTCCTGCAACTGCGCGGCCTTCAGGCCTATGCCGGGCATCTGATGCACATTCACGATTTCGCCGAGCGGCGCGAGAAGTCGCTTGCCGCGATGAAGATGCTTGGCGACCAACGCGACGCACTGAAAGCGAAAGGGCTTTGCTGCGACATCGTTTCCGGCGGCGGCACGGGAAGCTACAACATCGATCCCGAAGCGAAGGTGCTGACCGAGTTGCAGGGCGGCTCCTACATCTTCATGGACAAGCAGTACAACGACGTCGCACTCGGCAACGGCGCGAGCTTTCCCTTCGAGACCTCGCTCTTCGTGCAGATGTCGGTCGTCTCGAACAACACGAAGAACCTCGCGACGACGGATGCGGGTTTCAAATCCTTCTCGACCGACGCCGAGCCGCCGCAGCTTCTGTCCGGCGGGCCGGAAGGCGCGGGCTATTTCTTTTTCGGCGACGAACAGGGCGGCATCCTGCTGCCCGATGGCGCGCATCTGCCGTTAGGCAGTGTACTGACGGCCATGACGCCGCATTGCGACCCGACGGTGAACCTCTACGATTTCTACCATGTCGTGAGGGGCGACCGGCTGGTCGATATCTGGCCCATCGAGGCCCGTGGAAGAAGCGCCTGACGGGTGGGCAGACCGGGGATAAAAGGCCCCGAAAACGGCCGACTGTCATCGAAATGTCATCAAAACGTCACATAAGGCGGCGTTCTTGTCGTGCCTCGTACTGAGCGCTTCCATGAATGTCCGATGGGAGGGCCGCGAGAGGTACGGAAGACGAACACCGGAAATCCACCTGGTACGTCCGTCTGACGTCGCCCGGCCGGTTATCCCCAAGGCTGAGCCGCGAAAAAAGTAATCCCCGGTTCTCGCGGCCTCGATTTTCGTCAGCCCCGCCCAAGCTCCCTCTCCAGCCTCTCCCACATCGGGCGGCAATCGACGACGCTGCCTTCGCGCATGGCGCGGTCGGCGGCCATGACGGTGAGGCCGGCGACCATCGCGTCGTAAACCTGGACGGGGAAGGGCGCGCCGTCGAGGAGATGGGCGGCGAGGCGGCGGCCCATCTGCTCGTCGGAACCGTAATGGCCCTTGATGCTGGCGGGAAATTCCTCCGTCTGCGGATCGCTCGTGCCGAGGGCGTCCCGGAAGGTGAGACGGTTGGTCACGAGGTCCGCCTCCATCGCGCCTTCGGTCCCTGCGAAATACCAGCGGCGCTGAAGGATGCCCGCATGGGTGTTGGCGTGGAAGGACATGCGGACGCCATTCTCGTACTCGATGAGGGCGGTCTGATTGTCCGCGACATCGGCGTCGGAACGGAAGACGCTTTCGCCCGCGTTCCAGCCCGCGCGCCAGAGCTCGTAAGGTGCTTCGCCGCCGGCATAGTGGCGCTCGGCGAGTGCTTCGTTTTCGGCCGTGAAGATGGAACGGCCGCCGAAACTCGCGACCCGCGCGGGCAGGGCCCCGGCGAAGAGCCGGTAGAGGTCGAAATCGTGACAGCATTTGTCGAGCAGGAAGGACCCGGCATGAGCCTGATGGCGGCGCCAGTCGCGCATGAGGAAGGCGCCATGCTCGGGATGAAGATGCTCGTTGCCTTCGAAGCTGACGAGGCGGCCGATGCCGCCGGGCCCGAGGCGGCGCGTGACGGCGGCGACGAGAGGCGAGGAACGGAGCACGAGGCCGACAAGAACGGAGGTCTGTCCATGTTCGCGCAGGAGCCGGGCCAGCGCCCAGGTTTCCTCCTCCGTGCGCACGACCGGCTTCTCGCTGAAAACGCGCGCGCCCGCCGCAAGCCCGGCGCTTATATGCGCGAGATGCAGGTGATTGGGCGAGCCGACCATGAGGAGATCGGGCTTCCCGGCGGCGAGCATCGTCTCGACATCGGCGTAAGCGGTGCCCACGTCGAGCCCGCGCTTTTCGAGCATGGAGCGGCCGACGGGCGCTGGATCCGCATGGGCGACGATGCGGATGTTGGGTGCGGCGGCGGCAAGATGACGGATGACGGTCGCGATCCGCCGCCCGAGCCCCGCGACGGCGATGGAGAAAGTGCCGCTTGTCTTCATGAGAAATGCTTCTAGCTGTTAGGATGCAGGAGGCTAGTTTGATGCCGGAGGAAATGGGAGGCCCGGAAATACTCTTTAACCTCCAAATGCCGTCATGACCCGCTTCAGGCGGGTCATCCACGTCTTTACGGCATCGCCTTCAAGAAAGACGTGGATGGCCCGGACAAGCCGGGCCATGACGTATTCGTTTAGTTTTGCCCGAAAGAGACTTCGGAGACACAAATGCGTATCGGAATCCTCACCGGCGGCGGCGACGTGCCGGGCCTCAATTCCTGCATCAAGGCGGTGACGCGGCGCGCCAACGAGCTCGGCTGGGAGGTGATCGGCTTTCGCCGCGGCTGGGCGGGGCCGATGAATTACAATCCCGACGATCCGGCAGGCAGCGAGCAGCACCTGATGCGGCTCGATGGCGAGGCCGTGCGGACCATCGACCGCATGGGCGGCACGGTGCTGCATACGACGCGGACCGACCCGCAATGGATGGTGGAAGAAAAACTGCCGGATTTCCTGAAGGGCAAATTCAAGCTGTCGGACAAGGGCACGGTGGACACGACGCCACACATCCTGCGCGTGTTCGAGCATCTCGGCATCGACGTGATGGTGACGATCGGCGGCGACGGCACGCTGACATATGCGGCCCAACTCCACCGCGAAGGCATGAAGGTGGTGTCCATCCCCAAGACGATGGACAACGATGTCTTCGGCACGGATTACTGCATCGGCTTTTCGACGGCGGTCTCGCGCTCGGTCGAATATATCAACGCGCTGCGCACTTCGACGGGAAGCCACGAGCGCATTGCCGTGGTGGAACTCTTCGGCCGCCATTCGGGCGAGACGGCGCTGCTGGCGAGCTACCTCGCCGATGCCGACCGCGCGATCATCGCCGAGGTGCCGTTCGATCCGGCGCGGCTCGCCGAACTCATCGCCGCCGACAGGCTCGAGAACCCGGCGCGCTACGCCATGGTGGTGGTGTCGGAAGGGGCGAAGGTGGAGGGCGGCGCGGAGATGACCTACGGCCAGGCCGACGAATATGGACGCAAGCGGCTTGGCGGCATCGGCCATCTGCTCGGCGAGGAGCTGACGAGAATGACCGGGATCGACACGATCACGCAGTCGCTCGCCTATCTGATGCGCGCGGGCGCGCCGGACGCGCTCGACCAGATGGTCGCGAAAGGCTTCGGCACGCTTGCCGTGCAGGAGATCGCGGAAGGACGCACCGGTTTCATGACGGCGCTGCGTGACGGCAATTACGCGACCGTGCCGGCGGATGTCTGCGCGAGCGGCCGCAAGCGCGTCGATGTCGACGCCTTCTACGACCGCGAGGCCTACCGTCCGCGCATCGCGCGCGTGCTCGGCACGCCGATGTATTTGTATTGAGGGCCTTTGCCCTCACCCTCCCCTTGGGGAGGGTCAAACGGTCGAAGACCGTTTGGGGCGGGGGAGGAGGGGACGTGCTTCCAGGCGACAGAGTCACGCAGGTAGTTGCCGCGCCTCGCCCCCGCCCGAAAAATTCTGCGCGTGCCGCTTGAATTTTGTCGACCCGCCCCGAGGGGCGGGTGGGTGGAGAGGTAAGTGCGCTTCCCCTACCGCTTCAATTGCATGGTCTGGCGGCCTTGTTCGTCATCGCTGCCGATGACCTTGAAGCCGAAGCGGTGGTAGAGCGAGTGCGCATCGTTGGTGGAAAGCATGATGCGCGTGACGGAGGCGAGCGCGGGATCGTTCACCATCGTCTCCACGAGCCACTTGCCGAGTGCGTTGCCGCGATGGATCGGCAGGATATAGACGTCGCTCATCCAGGCGAAGCGCGTGACATCCGTCACCATGCGGCCGAAGCCGGCCTGCTCGCCATCCGGCGAATAGAGCCCGTAGGCACGGGAATTCAGGATGCTCGTCCAGAGCGCCTCGGGCGACACGTCGCGCGCCCAATAGGTGGCGCCGAGCATCTTGAGGATGGAATCCATATCCAGCCGGGACTTGTCGGTGGTGATCTCAAAGCCGTGGCGGCTCCAGGAGGAGATTTCGGTATCACTCATACGCTCACTCGTTAACTTTCTTCTTGTTGTTTATTGTCCCCCGGGGCCTCTTTACTATTTGGCCCCCGCGCGTTGGGCATAGACCCAGGCTTCCTCCGCAAGCGGACGGACATTCGCCGCCATCTGCTTCGCATGTTCACTGGATGCCGTGCCGTCTCTTACCCGCCCCGCGATTCCCTGCAGGATACCGGCAAGACGGAAGAAATTATACGAAAAATAAAAATCGAGGTTTTCGATTCCGGAACGGTTCGTCCGCTCGCAATACATGGCGATATATTCCTCGAGCGTCGGGATGCCGAGCGACTTGAGGTCCGCCGTCTTGATCGAGCCGGTGCCGCCGCCCGTGCCCTGACCGGGCATCACCCATTGCATGAGGCTGTAGGTAAAGTCGCCGAGCGGATGTCCGAGCGTCGACAGCTCCCAGTCGAGCACGGCGATGACTTTCGGCTCGGTGGGATGGAGCACCGTGTTGTCGAGACGGTAGTCGCCATGGACGATCGAGGTGGAGTCGTCCTGCGGCACGTTTTCCGGCAGCCATTCCATGAGACGGTTCATCTCCGGAATGGTTTCCGTTTCGGAAGCGAGATACTGCTTCGACCAGCGCGAAATCTGGCGCGCGAAATAGTTGCCGGGTTTGCCGAAATCGCCGAGGCCGATCTTCTCGTAATCGACCGTATGAAGCCGGGCCATCGTCTCGTTGAGCGAGTCGTAAATTTTCCAGCGCGTCTCCTTGTCCTGTGTGGGCAGCAGCGGCTCCCAGAGCACGCGGCCTTCCACCATGTCCATGATGTAGAACATGGTGCCGATGAGGCTGTCGTCCTCACACAGACAATAAGTGCGCGGCACGGGGAAGCCCGTGGTGCCGAGCGCGGTGATGACCTTGTATTCACGGTCGACCGCATGGGCGGAGGGAAGGAGCTTTCCCGGCGGCTTGCGGCGAAGCACATATTTCCGCTTCGGCGTCACGAGCTGATAGGTGGGGTTCGACTGTCCACCCTTGAACTGGCGAACGGTGAGCGGACCTTCGAAGCCTTCGACATGAGCCGCCATGTAGTCTTCGAGGCGCTTCTCGTCGAACTTGTGGCTGTCGGCCACATCCTTCGTGCCGGAGAACTGCTCCTGGCGGCTTGCTTCCGTTTCGCTCATCTTCGTTCCACTCCCGTATTGTTTATTCCGTGTACGTATTTCGAATGTCCGCTCCTTCTTCCCACCCTCCCCCTGTGGGAGGGTCAAACCGCTGCAAGCGGTTTGGGGAGGGGTAGGGAAGGTGCTGAAATTTCAGTCGATAGCGAGTCCTGTTCCGTTGGCGGAGTCCCCCTCCCCGAAAAATTCTTCGCGTACCGCTCGAATTTTGTCGACCCTCCCACAGGGGGAGGGTGGTGAGAAGGGTGATGTCTTCCGTTTATATCATCCCCTCACGCGCTCTGCTTTTCGCGCTCGATGGCGCGGTAGCCGATGTCGCGGCGGCAGAAGCCTTCCGGCCAGTCGATCTTCGCGATGGCCTCATAGGCGCGGGCCTGCGCCTCGGCGGTCGTGGCGCCGGTGGCGGTGACGTTCAGCACGCGCCCGCCCGTCGCGTAGATGTGTCCGCCCTCGGCCTTCGTGCCCGCATGGAAAATCTGGACGTGATCGAGCGCCGCCGCGCCGGCGAGGCCCTTGATCTCGGTGTTCTTGCGATAGTCGCCCGGATAGCCGGCAGCGGCCATGACGACGGTGAGCGCGACCTCGTCCTTCCAGCGTATGTCGACCTTGTCGAGCGTGCCGTCGTGGCAGGCCATGAGCATCGGCACGACGTCGGAAGCGAGCCGCATCATCAGCACCTGGGTTTCGGGATCGCCGAAGCGCGCATTGTATTCGATGAGCTGCGGCCCGGCCTTGGTGATCATCAGGCCCGCATAGAGGACGCCCTTGTAGGGCATGCCCTTGTCGCGCATGGCGCGCACCGTGGGCTCGACGATCTCCTTCATCACGCGCGCGGTGAGTTCCGGCGTCATGACGGGCGCGGGCGAATAGGCGCCCATGCCGCCCGTGTTCGGACCTTCGTCATTGTCGAAGACGCGCTTGTGATCCTGCGCGGCGACGAGGGCGCGCACATGCGTGCCGTCGCAGAGCGCGAAGAAGCTCGCCTCCTCGCCTTCGAGGAATTCCTCGATCACGACTTCGGCCCCCGCATGGCCGAAGCGGCCGCCGAGAATGCTGTCGATGGCGGTCTCGGCCTCGGCGAGCGTCATCGCGATGATGACGCCCTTGCCGGCGGCAAGCCCGTCCGCCTTGACGACGATGGGAACGCCCCTGGCGGCGATGAAGGCCTTGGCGGCGGCGGCGTCCGAGAAGCGGCCATAGGCGGCGGTGGGGATGCCATATTCGGCGCAGAGGTCTTTGGTGAAGCCCTTGGAGCCTTCGAGCTGCGCGGCCTTTGCGGTCGGTCCGAAGCTTGCGATGCCTTCCGCGTCCAGCCGGTCGACAAGACCCTTCACCAGCGGATCTTCGGGACCGACCACGACGAAGCCGATCTCCTTTTCGCGGACGAAGCGGACGATCGCGTCGAAATCATGCGCGGAGAGGGGAACGCAGTCCGCGACTTCGGCTATGCCGCCATTGCCGGGCGCGCAATAAAGCGCGTCGCAGTGCGGGCTTTTACGAATCGCCCAGCACAGGGCATGTTCCCGGCCGCCGGAGCCGATGACGAGGATATTCATTCGGGTTGCCGTTTCTTTCCCATCGAAGGGTTGGGGCGCGAAGGGGTCCCTTGTAACATGGGGTCCCGCTCCGGCAAACCGGCGCGCAGACCCGTCCGAGACCCGAGAAAGACCCTTATGACCCCTCCGGAAAGCGCCGCCAACAACGCTCACGAATTTTCCGTAAGCGAGATTTCCTTCGCGCTGAAGCGGACGGTGGAGGAGACGTTCGGCCATGTCCGCGTGCGCGGCGAGATCACCGGCTATCGCGGCCCCCATTCCTCCGGCCACTGCTATTTCGGGCTGAAGGACGACAAGGCGCGGATCGACGCCGTGGTCTGGCGCGGCGCCTTCCAGAAGCTCCGCTTCAAGCCCGAAGAGGGCATGGAGGTGATCGCGACGGGGAAACTCACGACCTATCCCGGAAGCTCCAAATACCAGATCGTGATCGAGCATCTGGAGCCGGCGGGCGTCGGCGCCTTGATGGCGCTGCTGGAAGAGCGGCGCAAGAAGCTCGGCGCCGAGGGCTTGTTTGCGCCGGAACGGAAGAAGCCGCTGCCCTTCCTGCCCGAGGTGATCGGCGTGGTGACGAGCCCGACCGGCGCCGTGATCCGCGACATTCTCCACCGCCTGCAGGACCGCTTTCCGCGCCGCGTGATCGTCTGGCCGGTGCGCGTGCAGGGCGAGACGAGCGCGGCCGAAGTCGCCGCCGCCATCGAGGGCTTCAACGCGATGGAGAAGGGCGGCGCGCTGCCGCGGCCCGACGTGCTGATCGTCGCGCGAGGCGGCGGCTCGATCGAGGATCTGTGGTCGTTCAACGAGGAGATCGTGGTGCGCGCCGCGGCGGCAAGCGAGATCCCGCTCATCTCGGCGGTGGGCCACGAGACGGACACGACGCTGATCGATTTCGCCGCCGACCGCCGCGCGCCGACGCCGACGGCGGCCGCCGAAATGGCGGTGCCCGTGCGGGGCGATCTCATCGCCGATGTGCGGGACAAGGGCACGCGGCTCATGCGCGGCCAGACGCGGCTTGTCGAGGATTGCCGCACGCGGCTTACGGGCCTTGCGCGCGGCCTGCCGAAGCTTGCCGATCTCGTCGCGCTGCCGCGCCAGCGTTTCGACAACGCGGCCGACAAGCTCGGCCGCGCGCTCATCCGCGCAACGGAGGTGAAGGGTGCCGCCTTCCACCGCATCGAGGGCAGGCTCTCCGACCGGCCGATCCGGCAGAAGATCGCGACCGAGCGCAAGGCGCTGCCGCAGCTTCTGGAAAGGCTTGTCCGGGCGGAGGCGCGCCATCTCGGCGACCTCGCGCGCCGCCTCGACGGCACGGGAAAGCTGCTCGAAAGCTACTCCTATCATGGCGTGCTGAAGCGCGGTTATGCCGTGGTGCGCGATGCGGAGGGCAAGCCGGTGCGCATGGCGGCCGGGCAGAACGCGGGCGACGCGCTCGACATCGAATTCGCCGACGGCCACCTCGGCGCCGTGGTGGCCCCGGGCGGCGCGCCGAAGCCGCAGGCGAAGAAGGCGGCGAAGAAGGTTGAGGGAAAGCAGGGATCTCTTCTCTAGATCGTCATTGCGAGGAAGTGTTGGTTTTGCGCGGGGAAGGTGGCTGCGCTAAGGTGCCCCAAAAGAGGTTAAGCGTATGAACAGGATCGACACGGCAGACAGCGGCGAAGCGGAACTCGTCTATGGCGACGGGGAATTCCATATCGTGCGGCCGGGCGCTTATGTGACCTGCGCGGTGACGGGTGCGCGTATCCCGCTCGACGAACTGCGCTACTGGAATGTCGATCTGCAGGAGCCTTATGCGACGCCGGAAGCCTCGCTGAAGCGCATGCGCGAAAAGGGAATTGCCGGCTGATGCGCACCCGCAAGCGGCTCCTCGGGTTTCTCGCAAGTTTCCTCCTTCTTTCCTTTCCGGCATTTGCCGGCACGCTCGAACTCTCCGGCAACATGGTGCAGGGCGGGCTCGCGGTCGGCCGCACCGTGCCGGGCGCGAAGGTCTCGCTGGACGGCATGATGCTCGATGTGGATGCCGACGGCGTTTTTGCCATCGGCTTCGACCGCGACCAGAAGCCTGCCGCGACTCTGCGCGTCGTCTATCCGGACGGCGGCACTGAGACGCGCGCGCTCGCCGTCGCGCAGCGCGAATGGCAGATCCAGCGCGTCGAGGGCGTGCCGCAGAAATATGTCTCGCCCCCGCCCGAAGCGATGGCGGCGATCGCGCGCGCCACGAAGCTGAAGGAGGAAGCGCGCAAGACGCGCGCCGGGGGAAGCCGGTTCGCCGAAGGCTTTATCTGGCCCGCGACCGGGCCGATCTCCGGCGTCTTCGGCTCGCAGCGCTACTACAACGGTGAACCGCGCCGCCCGCATTACGGCGTCGATGTCGCGGCACCCACCGGCACGCCGATCCGCGCGCCCGCAGGCGGCGTGGTGACGCTCGCCGAACCGGACATGTATTTCGAGGGCGGGCTCGTCTTTCTCGATCACGGCCAGGGCGTGACGACGCTCACCATGCATATGAGCCGGGTCGACGTGAAGGCGGGCGACCGCGTGGAGCAGGGCGACGTCATCGGCGCGGTCGGCGGCACGGGCCGCGCGACGGGGCCGCATCTCCATTGGGGCATGTATTGGCGCGGCGCCTGGCTCGATCCGCAACTGCTCGTGGGACCGATGCCGAAAAGCGGCAATTAGTGCCCTTCACTGTTTCCTTGAAACAGTCCCTGCTGTGTTGCGAACTCAATTGCGAGGAGCGGCGTTCGATGCGCTTTCTCCCACCCTCCCCCTGTGGGAGGGTCGAAATTCGTGGAGCGTCAGCGAAGCGAATTTCGGGGAGGGGGGCTTCGCTGAAGGCAAATGACTAGCTTCCCGTTTTCCTCGCTTACCCCTCCCCGGAAAATTCGGCACTTCGTTTGAATTTTCCGACCCTCCCGCAGGGGGAGGGTGGTCGAGATGGATTGCGCCCGGCAAGGTGTTCCTTACAAAGACGATTCCACTTGGCCTGAACACGCTCTAGCGCGCACCCCGCCGCGGCCGCGGCCGCGTCTGCTTCTGCTTCGCCCAGCGATTGTGGAGCCAGAGCCACTCATGCGGGCGCTCGCGGATGCGCGCCTCGAGGAAATCGTTGAGCTCCTGGGTGATGCGCATGACATCCTCGAAGGCATCGGCGCCGGGCCGCGCCGTGATCGGATCGTAGACGGTGACGCGGAAATGCGCGCCCCTCACACGCTCGACGCAGGCGGGAAATATCGGCGCATTGTAGCGCACGGCAAGTCCCGCCGGCGCGCCCGTCGTCATGGCGCGGAGGCCGAAGAGCTTCGCTTCGATGCCGTCATTCATCTTCTGGTCGACGAGCATGGCGATGAACTTGTCTTCGCGGAGCAGCTTCACGAGCGTGCGGGCACCGGGGCCGCCTTTCGGCACCTGCACCGCCTGCGTGACGCGCTCGCGCAGGCCGACCATCCATTCATTGACGTATGGATTGTTCGCATGCCGATAGACTTCGCCGCCCTCCAGGTTCTCGAACTGCATCGCGACGGGAAGAATTTCCCAGTTCGCGAAGTGGCCTGAGATGACGATGCCGCCATTATCCGACGCGGCCAGCGCGCGCAGCATTTCCGCATGCACGACTTCGATGCGATGGCGCTCCTCCGGCTTCGCGAAGACTTCGAGATGCGCATATTCCGCGATGGTGCGGCCGAGATTGTCCCACATGTCGACGACGATGCGCTCGCGTTCCTCCGCCGAGAGCTCCGGCATGGCAAGGGCGATATTGTTGCGCGCCCTATTGGTGAAGGACAGGCGTGGACCGATTCTCCGTCCGATCCAGCCGCCGACATCGGAGGCGCGGTCGACATCCATCGAACCGAAGAAGGCAACGGTCGCCTTCAACGCGGCATATTCGAGGAGGTGTTTGAACTTGCCTTTGCGGGCCATTCCTTGAATCGGCTCTTATCGTTATGACAGCTCAGGCTTATAGCAGCTTCAACGCCGCCTGGCGCGCGAGACGGCATCGGAGATCTGGGCCATGAGCCCGTCGATATCGCCGACGAGTGCGCGGACGGGCAGAACGGACGCAGCCGCTGCCAGTCGCGCGCGGGCGCTCGCGGCGGGCGCGTGCGTGAGCCGCGCCGCGTCCTTCTCCGTGGTGACGAGACGTGCGCCGAGTTCGCGGGCACGGACGAGGAGGCTGAGCGCATCGCTCTCCCGGAAGACATGATGGTCCGGAAACGGAACGGTATCGGCGAGTTCGACGCGCATCTCTCGTAGCGTTGTAAAGAATTTCTCGGGGCGCCCGATGCCCGCGAAGGCGAGATAAGGCCCCTCGCCGAAGCCGGACGGCGCGGAAGGGCGCACGATCGCGTTGAAGACGGGCGTGCCGCGCGCCCGCGCCCGCGCGGCGATACCGTCGCCCGCATGCCCCCTCCCCGTGAGGACGAGCGCATTGGCCCGCGGGAGCGCATCCGCGACATTTTCCCGGAGCGGCCCGGCGGGAATGAGGCGTCCATTGCCGAGCCCGGTCGCGGCATCGACGACGAGAATCGAGAAGTCCTTGGCGAGAGAAGGGTTCTGGAAGCCGTCATCCATGAGGATGAGACCGGCGCCGCCGCGCACCGCCGCCGCCGCCCCTTCGGGCCGGTTCGCAGCAACCCAGGTCGGCGCCGCCGCCGCAAGTAGCAGCGGCTCGTCGCCGACATCCTCCGCACCGTGATGAGCGAGATCGACGCGGATCGGCCCCGTCTCGCGACCGCCATAGCCGCGCGTCAGGAAATGAACCTTCTCGCCGCGCGCGATGAGCCGCTCCGCGAGGGTGAGGGCGAGCGGCGTCTTGCCGGCGCCTCCCGCCGTGATATTGCCGATGCAGATGACCGGAACGGCGGCGCGTTCGGGCGTTGTGCTCGCGCGGCGCATGCGGCCCGCGAGGCCATAGAGAAATCCGGCAGGCGAAAGAAGCCTCGCGGCGAGAGGCGTCGAGCCACGGCGGGCGGGATACCAGAAAGAAGGTTCACGCATGACCGGCCATCCCTTCGCCGCCCGCGGGCAGGAGAGCGGCAAGCGCGGCAAGCGTGCGATCCGTCGCCCCGCTATCCTCGCTGGCGAACCGCATCGCCGCGGCACCCATGCGCTTGCGCTCCGTTTCGTCGTCAAGGAGATCGTGGATCGCATCGGCAAGATCGGCGACGTCCGCGACGCGGCGCATGCCGCCCGCGCCCTCGAAACCGGCAAAGGCCTCCGCGAAGTTGAAATCGGAGGGGCCGGCGAGAAGCGCGCAGCCGAAGCGCGCCGCCTCGAACGGATTGTGGCCACCCGTTTCATCGAATGTGCCGCCGACGAAAACGATGTCCGACAGGGAGTAGAACAGGCCGAGTTCGCCAAGCGTGTCCGCCAGGTAGACCTGGGTGGCGGGAGCGATCGCCTCGCCGGCCGAACGGCGCGCGACGGAAAGTCCCATGGCGGCGAGTTCCGTCGCGATGGCGGAACCGCGCGCGGGATGGCGCGGCACAATGATGGTGAGGAGGCCTGGATGCGCCTCCGCGAGGGCTGCATGAACTTCGCCCGCCATGCGTTCCTCGCCCTCATGCGTGTTGGTCGCGATCCATACGGTGCGCACGCCGATCGCCGTTTCGAGGCGTGCCAGTTCCGCCTCGTCGCGCGCAAGCATCGGCGCGTCGTGTTTCAGATTGCCGGGCTCGAGGACCTGTTCCGCGCCGAGCTCGCGCAGCCGTGCGGCGGAGGCGCGGTCCTGCGCCATGATGAGGCTGAAGCGCGACAGCAGGCCGGCAATGAAGGCGGGCGCGTGCCGCCAGTTATGCGCGGAGCGTGCCGTGATGCGTGCATTGACGAGGGCGAGCGGAATGCCGCGCCCGTGCGCCGCCATGATGAGGTTCGGCCAGAATTCGGATTCGATCCACACTGCAAGGTCTGGCCGCCAGTAATCGAGAAAGCGCGCGCAATAATCGGGATGGTCGAGCGGCACATATTGATGGAAGGCCCCGGCGGGCAGCCGCTCGGCCATGAGCGTGGCGGAGGTGACGGTGCCGGTGGTGACGAGGACGTGAAGGCCCGGCGTGGCGGCGAGAAGACGGCCGACGAGCGGCAGTATGGAGAGGGATTCGCCGACGCTGGCGCCATGCATCCAGACGAGCGGGCCATCGGCGCGTGCGCGCGAGGGAATGCCGAATCGCTCGGAAAGGCGCGCCGGATCTTCCTTGCCGCGCGCCTCGCGGCGGCGGAGAAGAAGCGGCACGAGCGGCGCAACGGCACGCGTCATCGTCCGGTAAAGGAAGAGGCCTGGGGAGGGCGCTTTTGCCGTCATGTCGGAAAACGGCCGCTCAATGCGCCACCGCTCCCTCGTCGCGGCTGCGCGGCGCGCGGCCGACGATCTCCTCGGCTTCGCGCGCGACGGCATTGAGCCCGTCTTCGACGCGAAGGCGCGCCGCCTCGAGCTCCTCGGGCGTCGCGTCGCGCGCCACATAGATCGGTTCGCCCCAGACGAGCGCGCCGCGCGAGAAGGGGAGGTTGATCGTGAAGCGATCCCAGTTGTTGAGCTGGATGCGGGCGCTGGTCGTTGCCGCGACGGGAACGATGGGGTGACCGGAAAGCCTTGCCAGCATGACGATCCCTTCGCCGGCGCGACGGGCGGGCCCCGGCGGCAGGTCGGCAGTGAGGCCGATCGAAATATTCTCGCCGAGCGCGCGCACCATGGCGCGCAGCGCGCCGGCGCCGCCCTTGCCCTTCTGCTTGTGGACGCGCTCCTCGCCCTTCGGCACGCCTGCGCCGCGAATGGTGCCGACGCCGAGAAAACGCATGACACCGGCGACGATCTCGCCATCGCCGTGCTTCGACACGAGGATGCGCATCTCGCGCCAGTTGTGCCAGAAGGTCGGGAGGATCATGTTCTGACCGTGCCAGGTGGCGGCGACGAAAGGCTTGTCTTCCGCCCAGAAGTGCGCGGCGATGTCGCCACGGCGAATTTCGAAGCGGCCCGTGCGCCGCACGAGACGGATAAAAAGCGCGATCGCCCAGGCAACCAGCGTCGTCAGGACTTCGCTTTTTCCGGTCTTGCCGCCAGCCATGAGTGCCTACTCTCCCGCGACCGCTGCCTGGGACACGCCTTCCGGCGCTGCATCCGGCTCTTCGATGAATTGTGAACGCGACAGCTCCGCATAGAGGCCGCCGTGAGCCACGAGCTCCGCGTGACTGCCGCGCTCCACCACCCGGCCTTCGTCGATCACGCAGATCGTGTTCGCGTGCTTGATGGTCGAAAGGCGATGCGCGATGACGAGCGTCGTGCGCCCCTCCATGAGGCGCGACAGCGCGTTCTGCACCTGAATTTCGGAAGCGGTGTCGAGCGCAGATGTCGCTTCGTCGAGCAGCAGGATAGCGGCATTCTTCAGCATGGCGCGCGCAATGGCGATGCGCTGGCGCTGCCCGCCGGAAAGCTTGAAACCGGCCTCGCCGACAATCGTGTCGTACCCTTTGGGCAGCGCCGCGATGAATTCGTGCGCGGCCGCGTTGCGTGCGGCCTCCTCGATCTCGGCATCGGTGGCGCCGGGCGAGCCATAGGCGATGTTGGCGCGGATCGTGTCGTCGAAGAGGAACGGTTCCTGCGTGACGAGCGAGCTTGCGGCGCGGAGCGAACTCAGCGTGACATCGCGCACATCCTGCCCGTCGATGAGAACGCGGCCGGAGGTGGGATCGTAGAAACGCGGCACGAGGTTGAGGATCGTGCTTTTGCCGGCGCCCGACGGACCGACGAGGGCGACCGTGTGGCCCTTCGGAACCTCGATGTCGATGCCGTTGAGCGCGGGCGTGCCGTCGCCATAATGGAAGTGGACATTCTCGAAGCGGATCGCGCCATCCTTGATGTCGAGCGGCTTCGCGTCTTCGGGCGCTGTGATGCTGGGCTCGATGTCGAGAATGGGAAAGATGCGCGCCGCCGCCGCCACGCCTTCATGCATCAGCGTCTGCGTGTTGGCGAGCTTCTTCAGCGGCTCATAGGCGAGCAGCATGGCGGAGAGAAAGCCGCCAAGATCGCCGATCGTGAGGAAGCCCGTCTGCACGCTGCGGCCGCCGAAATAGATGACCGCGGCGACACCGATGCCGGAGAGCATGCCCGTGATGGGGCTTGCCATGCTGCGCGCCTTGATGGCTTTCATCGCGTTATGGCGCACGCGGTCGATGGTGCGCGAGGCGCGCGCGCTCTCGGTCGTTTCCTGGTCGTAGGCCTTGACGACGCGAATGCCCTTGAGCGCCTCGGAGATGACGGCCGTCAGGTCGCCCGAACCTTCCATGTTGAGCTTCGCCGCCTTGCGCGTGCGCCGCCCGAGTTGCCGGACAACAAGGCCGACGACGGGAATGACTGCCGCGCCCATCAGGGCGAGCTTCCAGTTGAGCCAGAACATGGCGCCGACCAGGGCGAAGACGGTGAGGAGGTTCTGCCCGAAGTCGATCACCGAGGTGGTGATGGTGTCCCGCACGCGGTTCGCGTCGTAGAGAAAACCGGAAATGAAGCGGCCCGAATGGGTGTTCGAAACCCAGGCAAGGTCGGCATGCATGATCTGCGTGAACATGCGCTTCTGGACCGCGGCAACGATGTGCTGGCCGATCTTCGCCATGTTGATCCGCGAGATATAGGTCGCGATGGCCTGCACCGAGGTGGCGGCGATGGCGCCGGCGGAGACGAGGAGCAGCATCCAGGCATCCGTGCCGACGATGTTATCGAGGGCGAACTTGATGAGTACGGGCACGGCACCGGTCGCACCCGCGACCACGAAGCTGGCGAGAAGCGCGATAACGGCCGTGCGCCAGTGCGGCTTCAGATATTCCCGCGCCATGCGGGAGATGACGTCCCCCATGCCGATCTCGGCCACCGGCAGCGGCGGCGCGGAATCGGTGCGGGGCGTCGCCCCCGCTCTGGTCTGATGGGGTCTGGCGTCGGTCGTCTTGCTCGGCATTCTGGCCTGTCTCTGTGGGGCGCGCTCGGGCGTCGCCGCCCGGTTCGGCGGGCCCCAGTTCAGCGGGCCCCGGTTCAGCGGGATTGCGCGGACAATATCACGGGCAGCGCCCGGCCGCCATAAAGCGGCAAAATGGTAAACGCTTCATCCCGTTGGCATTTTCGGCCGTCAGTGGTTCAGCACCGCGATCCCTGTGTTGAGGTAGGTGGCAAAAAGCGCCCACGCCAGATAGGGCAGGAGAAGAATGGCCGCGAGGCGGCTGTAGCGCGCGAAAGCCGCCACCGTGCCGAGCACGGCCAGATCGAGAAAAACGATCTCGACGGCGGCGAGCAGCGGGTTCTGGAGGCCGAAAAAGAGGATGCTCCAGGCAAGGTTGAGCGAGAGCTGGGCGCCGAAGATCGCGAGCGGCAGCCCCGAGCGGTCGAAGCTGCCGGTTGTCCGCCAGATAAGCCAGGCCGAAATCGCCATCAGGAAATAGAGAAAATTCCAGACGACGGGAAAGACCCAGGGCGCCGGCGTGAGCGGCGGCTTGATGAGCGTCTGGTACCAGTCGCCCACGCTTGTCGCGGTAACGGCGCCGCCCGCCGCCGCGACGAGGAAGACGACGCCCAGAAAGGCGAAGAGATAGAGAAGAGAAACGAGGGCGCTTGGGCCGCCCGACGACTTGCTCCCACTGGTATCCTCAGTGCTCATGCTGTCCATCTTGTTCTTCTTGTTCAGGGTCCATGAGCCGGTGCAAATGGACGATGAAGTAGCGCATATGCGCATTGTCGACAGTGCGCTGCGCGGCCGCCTTCCATGCCTTGTGAGCCTCGGCATAGTTGGGGAAGATGCCGACGATGTCGAGCTTCGATACGTCCTTGAACTCCTGCGTATCCAGATGCGTGAGTTCGCCCCCGAACACGAGATGAAGAAGCTGCTTCGGCATGAAATTCTCCCGCTGGACATATGCTGCCCTGCGGAAAACCCTAGCATGATGTGGCGCAAGCGCGAAGGTCAGGAACGGCGCGGCGGCAATTCGAGCCGGCCCACCTTCTCGAACAGCGCGTCGTAGAGCGCGGGACCCGCGGCGAGAAGGCTCGGATGACGGGTAGAAGCGCGGTTATAGAAAAAGGGCGTGCCGTCATGCGTGGTCATGCGCCCGCCCGCCTCGTGCAGGATGAGGTCGGCGGCAGCGAGGTCCCAGTCGCTCTTGCCGTTGAGGGCGAGCGTGGCGTCAGCCTGGCCGCTTGCGACGAGGGCGATCCTGTAGGCGACGGAATTGCGGTCGGATATGTCCATGCCGGGCCATGGTTCCGGCCATGACGGATGCTTGAACATGGGCGCGAAGGCGATCATCCGGCAACCTTCGATCCGGCTGCAATCGCTGACACGGATCGGGCGGCCGTTGAGCCGCGCGCCCTTGCCGGCCTCGGCCTCGAAGAATTCATCCGTTGCCGGATTGAACAGAACGGCGAGTACGGGACGCCCGTTTTCGACAAGCGCGACCGAAATCACGAAATGCGGGCGGCCCTTGGCGAAGGCGCGGGTGCCGTCGATCGGATCGACGACCCAGACGCGCGGCTGTGTGAGCCGCGAGCTGTCGTCCTCGGTCTCCTCGGAGAGCCAGCCATAGTCCGGCCGCGCCACTGCAAGCCGGGCATGCAGAAGCTCGTTCACTTCGATATCGGCTTCGGTGACGGGCGTGTTGTCGTGCGCCTTCGACCATTGCTTGTGATCGGTCTGGTAGAAGCGCATGGCGATGGCTCCCGCCTCGCGCACCGCTTCCTTCATCAGCGCGAAATCGGCGGCCCGTGCCTCAGCTTCCGGCAACGGTCATGCCCTCGACACGGATGGTGGGCGCATTCGTGCCGTAGCGGAATTCGAGATCGGCAGCGGGCGTCATGTTGAGGAACATCTCCCGGAGGTTGCCCGCGACGGTGATCTCGCTCACCGGATAGGCGATCTTGCCATTCTCGATCCAGAAGCCCGAAGCGCCACGGCTGTAATCGCCGGTGACGCCGTTGACGCCCATGCCGATCAACTCGGTGACGTAGAGGCCTTGCTTGATGTCGGCGATGAGTTCCTTCACGGAGAGGCAGCCCGCCTCCATGTAGAGATTGGTTGTCGAGGGCGAAGGCGGGCCGCCCGTTCCGCGCGCGGCGTGGCCCGTGGTTTCGAGGCCGAGCTGGCGCGCCGTCGCGGAGTCGAGGAGCCAGGTCGTCAGCACGCCATCCTCGATGAGCGGCATGCGGCGGTTCTTCACGCCTTCGCCGTCGAAGGGCTTGGATCGCAAGCCCCGCTTCATGTGCGGGTCGTCGACGATGGAGATGCCCTTCGCAAAGACGGACTTGCCCATCTCTTTTTTCAGGAAGCTCGTGCCGCGCGTAATGGCGCTTCCCGAGATGGCGCCCGCGAAATGGCCGACAAGGCCGCCGGAGACGCGCGGATCGTAGATGATGGGAACGGCTTGCGACTTCACCTTGCGCGGGTTGAGGCGGCGCACCGCCTTCTCGCCGGCGCGACGGCCGACATCCGCCGCGTTTTCGAGGTCTGCCGCGTGGCGCTTGGACGAAAATTCGTAGTCGCGCTCCATCGTCGTGCCTTCGCCCGCGAGGACGGAGCAGGAGAAGGAGGAGGACGTGCCTGCATAGGCGCCCGCGAAACCGCCGCTCGTGACGAGCGCGACGCCGGAGCGGCCGAAGCTCGCGCCCGCGCCGCTCGAGTTGGTGACACCCGGAACGGCGAGCGCCGCTTCTTCCGCTTCCGCGGCAACGGCGGCAAGCGCCTCGGCGGAAGGCTGGGGCGTCTTGTCTTCGATATCGAGGTCCGGCCAGTCGCGCGCGAGAAAAGCGGGATCGGCGAGGCCGCACCAGGGATCGTCCGGCGCAACGCGGGCCATCGCGACGGCGCGCTCGATCATGGGACCGAGCGCGGCCTCCGAGAGATCGGTGGAGGAGACGCTTGCCTGCTTCTTGCCGATGAAGACGCGAAGCCCGACATCGCGGCCCTCCGAGCGCTCGACATCCTCGAGTTTGCCGAGGCGCCAGGAAACGCCAAGCGAGGTTCCTTCGAGGACGACCGCCTCCGCTGCCTCCGCCCCCGCCTTGCGCGCGCGCTCGACCAGCATGGCCGCGATGTCGAGGACGGTTTCGGTGGCGGGCGTGCTCATGAGGCGGTTCCGGCTAAAGGTTGTCAGACCAGCGCATACCACAGGCAGCCGATACCGGCGACCAGCAGCGCGATCCAGGTGAGCAATGTGCCGACAAGGCGCGGCGCCGTCGACTCGCCGGTGCGCGATACGCCGATCGCATGCAGGATGCGACCGATGGTGAGCGCAAGGCCTACGATATGCATGACATAGATGGAGGCGCCCAGCACGTTCAGAACGACAAGGCCGATGAGCGCGATGGGCGTGTATTCGGCGTTCACGATATGGGCGCGGCTGGCATTGTAGAGCGTTTCGTCGCTGCCTGTCCCCGTCATCACCTTGGATCGCACGCGGTTCGCGGAGACGCGATAGGCAAGGAAGAGATTGATGAGAATATTGAGACCGGCATAAACGCCGAGAATGGGGAGCGAGGCGGAATAAAAGCCCATTGGTTCCTCCGGTTCAAATGCCGCGGTTCTTGCCGGTAGCAGCCGCGCTTGTCTCGCACGCCCGGGCATGATTCGTTTGTGGCCGGGGCAAGCTAGCACGGGATTTCACACATGGCATCCGGGCCGGTCATCGAGGTCCATATCGGCGATATCGTGAAGATCGATGCGGACGCCATCGTGAACGCCGCGAATGAGAGGCTTGCACCGGGCGGCGGCGTCTGCGGAGCGATCTTCCGCGCCGCGGGAGCGGGCCTCGCGGAAGAATGCCAGGCGTTGGGCGGGGGCCCGACCGGGGAAGCAAGGATCACCGGCGGTTACAACCTGCCCGCCAGATGGATCGTGCATGCGGTGGGGCCGGTCTGGCATGGCGGCGGCGAGGGAGAGGCGGAATTGCTGTCCGGCTGCTACCGCAATGCTCTCGCCATTGCCTCGGACTATCGAATGAACTCGATTGCCTTTCCCGCGATCTCGACCGGCATATTCGGCTATCCGCCGGAAAGGGCGGCAAAGGTCGCTGTTGCTGCCTGCCGCGAACACATGAAGACGCATGAATTTCCGAGACGTATTCTTCTTGTCGCCTTCGACGTGAAACAGGCCGAACCCTTGAAGGCGGCGCTCACGGCAAGTTGAATCCATGCGGGCCTGCGCATCCGCTTTGCGGTTGTGAGGAAATGGATCGCGAGGCATGCTTGCGCGAGCTTGAGGAGGCCGGACCCGATGCAATGGCGTAATTCAGAGAGGCGTTTCGGGCTCGTCGCTCTTTCGTTGCACTGGCTGATCGCGGCGCTCTTCCTCGTCATGCTCGCAATCGGCGTGACGATGACGCGGCTGCCGCTCACGGACCCCTGGACCTTTCCGCTTTACCAGCTTCACAAGTCGATCGGTGCGACGGTCTTCCTGCTCGTTTGCGCGCGCGTTGCATGGCGCGCGGCGAACGCGCCGCCACCGCTTCCCGCCGCGCTGAAAGCTTGCGAACGCGCGCTGGCGCGGGTGACGCATTGGGGACTTTATGCGGCGCTCTTGCTGATGCCGTTGACGGGCTGGGTGATCGTGTCCGCCTCGCCGCTCGGTATTCCGACGGTGCTTTACGGGCTTGTGCCGCTGCCGCATATCGGCTTCGTCGCCGCGCATCCGCAAAAGGCGGCGATAGAAACGGCAGCCTCATGGACGCATTGGACGATTGCGGTTGTGGCGGCGGGCCTTGTCGCGCTCCATATTGCTGCCGCGCTCTGGCATCACCTCGTGCGGCACGACGATGTACTGACGCGCATGCTGCCGTCGCGCGGCCTCTTCAGGGAAAGGAACGGGACGTGATCCGCTTTGCCATCTTCTTCCTCGCGCTGCTCGCAGGCGCGGCGCCTGCCTTTGCCGTGACGAACTGGATCGCGGAACAGACACCCGAAACCATCACCTGGGAGGGAACCGAAGGAAACGGCAACAGGTTCAGCGGGCGCTGCACGGCTTTCATTGCCGATATCGCCTTCGACGCGGAGGCGCTCGACGCGTCGTCCGTGACTGTCGTCATCGACATGATGTCGTGCCTGACGGGCGAGAAGCAGAAGGACGAATACCTGCCCGCGGAGGGCTGGTTCAACGTCGCCGACTATCCGAAAGCGGTCTTCGAGGCGAAGACGTTTCGCCACGACGGCGGCAATCGCTATCTCGCCGAGGGGACGCTGACGCTGCGCGGGAACACCCATCCCGTGACGCTGCCCTTCGCGCTCGATATCGACGGCGGCAAGGCGCATGTGACGGGCGAGACGGTGCTGAACCGGCTCGATTTCGGCGTCGGCGCGGGGCAGCTCGCTTCGCCCGACGTGGCGGCGCCGGAAGTGACGGTGCGGATCGATCTCACCGCGACGAAATCGTGAGAAGCGTCATGAAAGCAATGCGCATGGCGGGAGTTCTGGCGGTGGCGGCGTCTCTTGCGGCCTGCACGGCCCTCAACGTGGCGACGCATCGCGTGAGCGGCGATCCGGTCGATGCGCCGGCGGGCACCTATCGCGCCGACCCCCGGCATACGAGTATTGTCTTTGACGTCGATCATCTGGGCTTCTCGCGCTTCGTCGCGCGCTTCAACGAGGTCGAGGCGGTGCTCGACGCCGTGCCCGATGCGCCGGAGACAAGCCGGTTGGAAGTGACGATCAAGGCGGCGAGCGTCGACACGAATGTGCCCGAACTCGACGCGATGCTGAAAGCGCCGGACATGTTCGATGCGGCGGCGCATCCCGGCATCCATTTTGCGAGCACGAAGATCGTCCGCACGGGTGAGGGGGAGGGCGAGGTGACCGGCAACCTCACCATCGCGGGCCGCACGCATCCCGCGACGTTCACGGTTGCGTTCAACGGTGCGGCGCCGGACCCGCTGACCGGCGAAGACAAGCTAGGCTTTTCCGCCGAAGGCACGCTCGACCGCTCGGTCTGGGGCCTTGGCAAATGGTGGCCTGCGGTCGGCAACGAAGTGCGCTTCCGCATCGAGGCGGAGTTCGCAAAGCCGAAGGGCTAATCCTCCGAGGAGGGACGGCGGCTCCTGAGCTTCTTCACCGAGCCGCGCTTCACCTTTTCTTCCACGCGCTTCACTTTCGCCGCACGGCTCGGCTTCGTCGGCACACGGAATTTCGGTTGATGCGCGGCGGCGGCGATCATCTCGACGAGGCGGTCGATGGCGTCGCGCCGGTTTGCTTCCTGCGTGCGGAAGCGGTTTGCCGTGATGACGATGACGCCTTCCTTGGTGAGCTTCGTGCCCGCGATCCGCTCAAGCCTTTCGCGCACGCGCTCGGGAAGCGACGGTGAATGCCGCGCGTCGAAGCGGAGCTGCGCGGCGCTCGACACCTTGTTGACGTTCTGCCCGCCCGGCCCGCCAGCCCGGATGAAGCTGATCGAGATTTCATCGTCCTCGATGGCGAGCCTTTCAGTGACGGGGATCATGGGGCACCAGTGGGCTTTCCGTGATGTTATACTCACTCTGCGAAGTGAGTATAACATTATTGACAATAACCTCGGAGCATGTTGTTATACTCAAACCGCGAACTGAGTATAACAACATGCTGACCAGAATACCTCTTGCCATGCACACGGCCTACGCCGATCTGGCGGATCGAAGCGCCGCTGCCGCGTTCGAAAGCGCTTTTGCGGGCGATGGCAACTTCGTGGCGAAGACCGTGCGCGGCCGAAAATATTGGTACTTTCAAGAGACTACTCCCGAAGGCCGGCGGCAAAAATATGTCGGACCGGAGACGGAAGAATTGCTCGAACAGATCGCCCGGCACAGGAGCGCGCTGGACGATGTTCGCGACCGGCAGGCATTGGTATCGATGCTCGTCCGGTCGGCATACATGCCCCGTCCACAGGCGAAGATGGGCCAAGTTGTTCAGGCGCTTGCGGAGGCAGGGGTTTTCCGGCTGCGTGGCGTACTCGTCGGCACGATCGCCTATCAGACATATGCGGCGATGCTGGGCGTTCGCTTGCCCGCTGCATCGTTGCAGACCGGCGATCTGGATATTGCGCAACATCGCACGATCTCGGTCGCAGCGGAGGACAGGACGCCGCCTCCCCTGTCGGTCCTGCAAGCTGTAGACAAGAGCTTCAGAGCTGTTCCGCATCTGAAAGATTCGACACGTGCGACGTCTTACCTGGCGGCGGGGGGGCTCCGCGTGGATTTCCTGACACCCAATCGAGGGGCCGATAGTGAGGAACCGGAACCCTTGCCGGCACTCGCTACGGACGCCCATCCGCTTCGCTTTCTCGACTACCTCATCCACGAACCGACGCCTGCGGTCGTTCTGCATGGTGCGGGTGTCTATGTTTCCGTGCCGACGCCCGAACGATACGCCTTGCACAAGCTGATCGTGGCGCAAAGGCCGGACAGGATGAAGGAGAAGAGAAGCAAGGATATTGTCCAGGCCGAAAGCTTGCTTGCCGTTCTTGTAGAAGACCGTCCGCATGAACTGGTGGCTGCGTGGGACGAAGCCGCCAAGCGTGGAAAAGCGTGGCGACAGCTTTTGACGGTAGGACTGGGGCTGATCTCAGCCGACGTCAGAGATAGGGTGCTGAAGGCAATCGGAGAGACGCGCGCGCTTGTTCCCGGCCTCGATCTTGAATTTTCTTCTCCCCCGGCGCGCTACGATTTCGACAGGGATATCGTGTTCTTCAGCGGAATCTGCATGGGTAGCAGGCATCGCTGCGCTATAAGCCGGGAGGCGCTTGAAGATTATTTCGGCGATTTCAGTGCCGGCGAAAAGCCGGCTCTTGAAGCATTTCGCAACAATCGAAAACAGATCGAGAATCTGGTGTGGGAAAAGTTCCTCCACTCACCAATTGAAGACATAGCGGAAACACTGTTGAAATCCGACGACATTCCGGCGCTGCGCAAACGGCTGAGAAAATAAGCCTCACTTCCAGATCGGCTTGCCCGTGCCCGGCAGTCCGAGCTTCGACCATTTCTTCGTGACCGCCTCGATCACGTCCTGGTCCATGCGGATCTGGCGGCCCCATTCGCGCTTTGTTTCGGGAACCCACTTGTTCGTGGCGTCGAGGCCGATCTTGCCGCCGAGCCCGCTTTCCGGCGAGGCGAAGTCGAGATAGTCGATCGGCGTGTTCTCGATCAGCGTCACGTCGCGCACCGGGTCCATGCGCGTCGAGATCGCCCACATCACGTCTTTCCAGTCGCGCGCATCGATGTCGTCGTCCACGACGATGAGCCACTTCGTGTACATGAACTGGCGCAGATAGGACCACGCGCCCATCATCACGCGCTTGGCGTGGCCCGGATAGGCCTTCTTCATCGAGATGACGGCGATGCGGTAGGAGCAACCCTCGGGCGGCAGCCAGAAATCCACAATCTCCGGAAACTGCTGCTGGAGGAGGGGAATGAAAACCTCGTTCAGTGCCTCGCCGAGCACCGAAGGCTCGTCCGGCGGGCGGCCGGTGAAGGTCGAGAGATAGATCGGGTCGCGCCGCATGGTGATCGCGGAGACGGTGAAGACCGGGAACTTCTCGACCGAGTTGTAGTAGCCGGTGTGGTCGCCGTAAGGCCCTTCGTCCTCGTATTCGTCGAGCGAGACATGGCCCTCGATGACGATTTCGGCCTGCGCGGGAACCTTCAGCGGCACCGTCTTGCAGTCGACCAGTTCGACCTTCTGACCGCGCAGCAGCCCGGCGAACTGATACTCGCTGAGCGTGTCCGGCACGGGCGTGACCGCGGCGAGGATCGTGCCGGGATCCGCGCCGATGACGCAGGCGGCGGGAAGCGGCTCGCGCTTCTCGTTCTTCCAGCGCGCGTGATGCTGCGCGCCGCCGCGATGCGCGAGCCAGCGCATGATTGTCCTGTTCTTGCCCAGCACCTGCATGCGGTAGATGCCGAGATTGAAGTCGTCTTCCTTGACGCCCTTCGGCCCCTTGGTGACGACGAGCGGCCAGGTGATGAGCGGCGCGGGCTCGCCCGGCCAGCAGGTCTGGATGGGAAGCTGCGTGAGGTCGATGTCGCTCCCCTTCAGCACCACCTCCTGGCAGGGGGCGGAGGAGACGGTTTTCGGCTTCATCGCCATGACGGTGCGCAGCAGGGGCAGCATGGAGACCGCCTCGCGGAAGCCGCCCGGCGGTTCGGGCTGGCGCAGGAAGGCAAGCGCCTCGCCCACTTCGCGCAAGTCCTTCGCGTGGCGCCGCTCGACGGGGCTGCCGCCGGCGAAGTTCGCCGTTACGCCGCGGGCGACCCGCTCGACCGTGCCGAAGAGATTGACGAGGACGGGCATGGAGGACGGCCGCCCATCCGCCATCTGCGCCGCCTCGAAGATAACGGCCGGCCCCTGTTCGGCGAGCAGGCGCGTCTGGATTTCGGTCATCTCCAGAACGGTCGAAACGGGTTCCTTCACCCGGGCGAGGTCGCCGGTCGCGTCGAGCTGGTCGAGGAAGTCGCGAAGGGAGGCATAGGACATTGGCGCGGCCGGCTTTCTGTCGTCACGGGACGGTGAGAATGCCGCAAAGGCGAGGATTTGCCAAAGCGGGAGGAGGGAACGGGCAGAGCCGATTTATGTGCCGATTTGGCGGCTCCCGTTAACAGGGCGCCAACCCTTGCGAGCCTAGAGTTCCGCTTGTGCGGGTTATGTGAAGGAGCATCGAGTGACATCCGGTGAAAGTGTGAAGCAGCGCAGGCGGCAGAAGCGAATCTGGCGTGGCGGCGAGCTCGACGCCGATCCCTTCCATTTGCCGCAGCACGTTGCCGTCAAGGCAACGGGGCCTGTGGAGCGCGCATTCGGCTTTATCCGCTTCGCCACCGTCTATACGGATGCCGTGACGGCCTATGATAGTTCGCCCCTTCTTGGCCGCTTCGAGTGGTCCGAGCCCATTTCGGCTTACGACGGCGTGGCGCTGCGCGTCCTTCCCTGCGACCGGCAGGCAGCGAACTTCGTTGCCGTGGTCGAATTGTGCCACGCTGGCAACGCGGCCCGGAACCTTGTCGTCTATGCCGGCGAGGACGGGGTGGATGCCTCGTCGCGCTGGCGCGCCTGGGGCCGGGCACTCAAATTGCCGCTGCTGATCGAGGACCGGGAGGGGATGCTCCATCCGGCGGAACGCCGCCTCGGCACCCTCCAGGTTTCGGACCCGCAGCCTCACGCGGGCGCGAACCCGCTCTCGGCCCGCCGCCCGCTCACCTTCGGCCAGTCTGGCCAGCCGCGCCTCTGGGCACGCCGCCTTGTCGTCGGCGGCCGCCCGCTCGCCTACTGAGCTCAGCCGAACTTCGAGAAATCCGGCGCGCGCTTTTCGAAGAAAGCGCTGATCGCTTCCTTCACTTCGTCGGAACGAAGCTGGGCACCGAACACGCGGGCCTCGGCTTCGCGCGCCTCGCCGACCCGGGGGCGGTCATTGTCCTTCAGCAGCGCCTTGGTTGCGCGCACCGCATTGGGCGCCTTGGCGGCGAGTGCTTTGGCGCGGGCGAGCGCTTCGATGGGCAACTCGTTATCCGGGAAGACCTCGGCGATAAGGCCGATGGCTTCGGCCTTTTCCGCGCCGAGTTTTTTGCTGGTGAGGAAAAGATCGGCCGCTTTCTGAATGCCGATCTGGCGCTGCAGCAGGAAGGTCGAGCCCGCTTCCGGCACAAGCCCGAGATTGACGAAAGGCATCTGGAAGGTCGCACTCGTGCTTGCGTAGACGAGGTCGCAGTGAAGAAGCATGGTCACGCCCACGCCGACCGCGAGCCCGTTTACCGCCGCCACGATGGGCTTTTGCGCATTGGCGAGGTTTTCCAGAAAGCGCGTCACATGCGGCTTTTCTTTCGGCTGTTCGTCCACCGGCGTCGTGCCCGCCTTGGCGAAGTCGCCCAGATCGTTGCCCGCCGTGAAGGAGCCGCCGGAGCCCGTATAGAGCGTGACGCGGATTTTCGGATCGGCATCCGCCGTCTCGATCGCGTCGGCCAGTACCTTGTACATCTCCGCCGTGAGGGCGTTTTTCTTGTCCGGGCGGTTCATGGTGACGATCTGGACACCGTCTTCGACGGTCACAAGCACATGGTCGGTCATGGAGCGGTCCCTTCGGGAAGAGTGAAGCGGCTGTAGTTAGTTCTGTTTTGGAATTAGCATCAGCCATCTGCCGAGGCAAAGCCAAACGGCGCAATCCGATGTGCGCGGAACGAGCCTTCGCTGGCGGATTTTGAACAGCTCAGCCCGGCAGCAGCCGCCAGACGCTCGTGTTCCGGACGTCCGTATCCTCAAGTTCGCGGGTGGTTTTCACGGCGTAGGAGACGAGTTTCTCCATGCCGGATTTGGGCAGATAGGTCCGGCCCGGATCGCCGATCAGCACCTCGACGCCTTCGCCGGCAAGGCGGCGAAGCCAGGCCTCGATCCGCTCCGCCAGCGGCCGCTCGTAGCACATGTCGCCGACCAGGATCACTTCCCAGCCCCGGTTTTCCACTCCGGCAAGGTCTTCGGTCGTGGCGGCGATTTCAACGGCGTTGGCGGCGACGTTCAGCTTGATTGCCTCGACGGCAAAATCATCGATATCGGCTGAAAGAACCCGATTTGCGCCGGATTTTGCTGCGGCAATGCCGATCAGTCCGGAGCCGGCACCAAAATCCAGAACGCTTTTGCCACTGACGATGGCCGGATTGTCCAGGATATAACGGGCGAGAGCCTGGCCTCCCGCCCAGGCAAAAGCCCAGAAAGGCGGGGGCAGACCGGATTTCTCAAGCTCCTCCTCGGTCATTTGCCATATAGGCACAATTTCCGTGGCGAGGTGGAGGCGGATTTCCGGAATGAGCGGGGCTTCATGGAGTGCCGTGTTGCCACGGATGAAATCGGCCGGGTCGCGGCGCTCGCTCATGCTTCTTCGCCGAGCGCGGCCAGCACCTCGCGCGCCCTATCGCTATCTTTTGCGATCTGCGCCTTGAGGCTGTCGAGCCCGTCGAATTTCCGTTCGGGCCGCAGATATTCGATGAAGGAGACGGCGGCATGGGCGCCGTAGAGGTCGCCCTCGAAGTCGAAGATGTGGACCTCGAGGAGCACGTCCTGCTTGTCGAAGGTGGGGCGCCGTCCGACATTGGCAACGCCGTCATAGACGCCCTTGTAGGGTCCGTCTTCGAACTCGATCTTCACCGCATAGACGCCGAGCGCCGGCTCGACATGGTCCTCCAGCGGCAGGTTCGCGGTCGGGAAGCCGATGGTACGGCCGCGCTGGTCGCCCTGCTTGATATGCGTTTCGACGGTCCACCAGTGGCCGAGAAGCTTCGCCGCTCCGCGCGGATCGCCCTTGGCCAGCAGCTCGCGAATGCGCGTGGATGAAAACGTGACGCCGCCGTCCTTGACTTCGTCGACGATGCTGACGCCGAAGCCCTCCATCTCACCGATGTAGGACAGCGCGGCCGCATCGCCGCCACGGCCCTTGCCGAAGCGGAAATCGTAGCCCGCGACGACATGAACGGCATGAAGGCCGTCGATCAGGACGTCATGCACGAATTCCGGTGCGAGCCTTTGCGACATCTTTTCGTCGAAGGGCAACGCGGCAAGGATATCGACGCCGAGGCGGTCGAGCAGCCGCGCCTTGGCGCGGAAGGGCGTGAGCCGGAAGAAGGGGCGATCGGGAAAGAAGAATTGCTGCGGATGCGGTTCGAAAACGAGGACGCCAAGCGGTACGCCCAGTTCGCCGGCAATTGCCGCCGCCTTGCCGATCACCTTCTGGTGGCCGAGATGCACGCCATCGAAATTACCGAGCGCATAGACCGCCCCCCGGAGGCCGGGCGCAACGTGCTCGTGATGACGGATGATCTGCATAGAGGGGGCCGGGGCTCCGGGCGATGAATTTGGTCCAAGGTCATGGCGGATCGGCTCCGCAGCGTCAAGTACGGGGCGGGAAACGAGGGTGACGTTGCGTTCCGCCGTTACCAGACGAGGCGCGGCATGGCGCCGACGGCGCTGACGCCCGCGCGTTCGAGGACATGGGCGACGCGCGCCTCCTCCGGCGCTTCCGGAGCGGGGCCGCAATCGGCCGCCGCGATGCCGCCCGTGATGAAGAGGGCGTCGACGCCGGTATCGTTCGCGCCCTTGATATCGGTGAGGGGCCCGTCGCCCACGGCAAGAATACGGGCATCGGGAACGGGCTTGCCAGCGAACCCCGCGAGGCGCTGACGGGCGATGCCATAGACGGGGCCATGCGGTTTGCCGAAATAGATCACCTGGCCGCCGAGCTCGCCATAGAGCTTCGCGAGCGCGCCCGCGCAATAGATGTGACGGTCGCCGCGTTCGACCACGATGTCGGGGTTGGCGCAGATGAGCGTGAGCCCGCGCGCCGTGAGCCGCTCGAACTGCGCGCGATAGTCTTCCGGGCCTTCGATCTCGTCGTTGAAAGGACCGGTGACGAGAATGAAATCGGCATCGGGTTCGCCGACACGCTCGATTCCGGTCCCGTCGAACAGCGCGAGGTCGCGGTCCGGCCCGATGTGGTAGCAGCGCATTCCATATTCGTGGCTTGCGAGGCAGAGACGTGTCGCGTCGCCGGAAGTCAGAATGCCGTCATAGACGTCGTGCGGAATGCCCATCTGCTCGAACATGACGGGCAGCGCGTCGGACGGTCGCGGCGCGTTCGAAAGCAGCAGCACATGACCGCCCTTCGCGCGGAAATTCGCCAGCGCTTCCGGGACGCCTGGATAGGCGCGGCGTCCGTTATGCAGCACGCCCCAGACATCGCAGAGAAGCGCATCGTATTTGTCGGCAATAGCCGAAAGGCCCGGTATCAGCATGCGCCTTCTACTCAGCTTTCATGAAAACGATTTCGGTGTCGCGGTAGCGCCGCCGGTCGAGTTCCTCGAAACCGTCGGGCGCTTCGAAATCCGCCATGGCGCTTTCCTCGACGACGCACAGCGCCTGCGGCGCAAGCCAGCCGCCCTCGCGCGCGGACAGAAGCGCGGCGGCGCCGAAACCCTTGCCATAGGGCGGATCGGCGAAGACGAGCGAGAAGGCGGGACCGACGCTGCCGGGACGCGGCCCGAGCCGCGTTGCATCGCGTTTGTAGATTTTTGCATGACCGTTGAGGCCGAGATGTTCGAGGTTCTCGCGGATCGCCGCACGGCTTTCGGCATGTTCTTCCACGAAGAGAGCGAAGGAGGCGCCGCGCGAGATCGCCTCGATGCCGAGGGCGCCGGTGCCCGCGAAGAGGTCGAGCACGCGCGCGTCTTCGAGCGCGAAATCTCCGAAGTCGGCATGGGCGAGAATGTTGAACAATGCCTCGCGCGTGCGGTCGCTCGTCGGCCGCACCAGATCGCCTTTCGGCGCCGCGATGGGCCTGCCTCTAAGAGCGCCGCCGACGATCCGCATGGGGCGCCTTTCTCTTGCCGGTCGTGCCGGCCTTTTTCTCACGGAAAGTTTTCAGTTTCGGCTTCGTGCCACCCGGCTTCGTGCCACCCGGCTTCGTGCCACCCGGCTTGGTCCGATCCGGCTTTGCCCGATCCGGCTTGGCGGATGGCTTGTCGCCGGCTTTTTTGGGGACAGGTTTGCCGCCAGCCCATTTTCCGCCGGGCCGGTTAGCCGCCGGTCCTCTGGATGGCGGGGCTTCGGCCGGTGCAAATTGTTCGGCATGGGCGCCGAGCTGATCCATCAATACGCGGTTCGGCACCTGCTTGATGTCGCCGGGCTCCAGATCGCCGATCTGGAACGGGCCGAAGGAAAGCCGGATCAGCCTGTTGACGCTCAATCCAAGTTCGGCGAGGACGCGCTTCACCTCGCGGTTCTTGCCTTCCTTGAGGCCGAGCGTGAGCCAGACATTCGATCCTTGCACCTTGTCGATCACGGCCTCGATCGGCCCGTAGCGCACGCCTTCGACGGTGATGCCGTTCTTCAGCTTGTCGAGATCGGCCTGGGTGATGCGGCCCCAGGCGCGGACGCGGTAGCGCCGCGTCCAGCCCGTCGAAGGCAGTTCGAGAAGGCGCGCCAGCTCGCCGTCATTGGTGAGAAGCAGCAGGCCCTCGGTATTGATGTCGAGGCGCCCGACCGAGACGACGCGCGGAATATCTTCCGGCAGCTTCTCGAACACGGTGGTACGGCCTTCCGGATCCTTTGCCGTGGTGACGAGGCCGGCGGGCTTGTGGTAGCGCCACAGCCTTGCCGGCTCCCGCGCCGGGAGCGCCTTTCCGTCAACGATGATCGTTTCGCGGCCCGTGACGTTGAGGGCGGGGCTTTTCAACACCTTGCCGTTCACCGTTACGCGCCCTTCCTCGATCAGTTTTTCGGCCTCGCGGCGCGAGCAGACGCCCGCCCGCGCGATCACTTTTGCGATGCGGTCGCCTTCGGGCGTTTCCGGGCTGGAGGAAACGCCACTCGGATGGGGTTTAGCGTTCATGGATTTATGCCGTTGCGGGTCAGCGTTCCGGTCTGACGTGCAGATTGATTCCTGAACTGCGCTGCAGATAGCTGATAACCGAAAGAAGGTTTCGCGCGTTAGGATTTCCCGACGGACCAAACATCCGCATCAGGCTTTTGGGTGGTACATGGGTTGCCTTTCCCAAACGGTCAAATCCTACAGTTGCATTGATGTAGTCACGAAGAATGGTTTTGCCGGTTTCGAGGTCTCCATTGAGCAAGGCCTCGACTCCGTCACTGAGAAGAGCCGCACGAAATTCGGGATCGCGTTGCACACGCGCTTGCACCGTTTCCTTGAATGATCGAGTAAGAGCCATTTATTTACCGCCCTTCTTTCGAGCCTTGTAGGTTGTCCAGCGCAATTGCGCGATCTCGATATCATGTTGCTGACGCTTCTTGGTTCCGCCAGCGAGAAGGATGACAATTCGTTCGCCGTCTTTGCCGAAATAGATCCTGTAGCCCGATCCGAAATCGATCTTGAGTTCGAGAACACCTGAGCCAACACCCTTCACATTCGATGTGTTGCCGTGGCTGAGTTGAACAAGCGCCTTGGTTGTTCGCGATGCTGCATGGGCATCGAGGGTGGCGTACCAAATCCCGAACGGGCTTCGGTCGCTGTCGTCCACATATTCGAGAATTTCCATCGTTGTTCCTTCTTCGGGAACGCGCGTCTACAGACGGGCAAGCTAAAGGTCTCATATTTGTTACCAAAATACAAGTGGCAATCTTGCAAAGCAGACCTGCGCGGGGCACGGTCCCGCCCATGACAGCCGAGCCCGACACCTCGATGCGCCCGATGGACCTTGCCCTCGCCGAAGCGGAAGCCGCGGGCGCGCGCGGCGAGGTGCCGGTGGGCGCCGTCATCGTGGACGGGGCGGGGCGCATCGTCGCACGGGCGGGCAACCGGACGCTCGAGCTCAAGGATCCGACGGCCCACGCCGAACTTCTGGCGATCCGCGAGGCCTGCGCCGCGCTCGGCACCGAACGGCTCATCGGATGCGATCTCTACGTCACCCTTGAACCCTGTCCCATGTGTGCGGCAGCTATTTCCTTTGCCCGCCTGAGACGACTCTATTACGGGGCGGCGGATGAGAAGGGCGGCGGCGTCGACCACGGCCCCCGCATCTTCGCGCAAGCGACCTGCCATCACAGACCGGACGTCTATGGCGGTATTGCCGAAAGCCGTGCCGTCGGCCTGTTGCGGCGTTTTTTTGCAGTACGGCGCGGTTGAGGACTTTCAGCGGCTTTCCGCGTGATTTGCGTTCCCCGACCCGTTAGAGTGCCCGCATTCGACATTGAGAAGGGGGCCGCGGTCCCCGACCCACAAAAATACGAAGGGGAGATCGATGAACTTCGACCACAACGAAAAAACCAAGGAGCTGCTCGCGCGTCTCGAGCGGTTCATGGACGACCACATCTATCCGAACGAGAAGACCTATAACGACCAGATGGATGCCTTCCGCAAGGCGGGCGACCCCTGGCAGGTGCCGCAGATCCTGGAAGACCTGAAGCCGAAGGCGAAGGAAGCCGGGCTGTGGAATCTATTCCTGCCCGAATCCGAGCGTGGCGGCGGCCTCTCCAACCTCGAATACGCGTCGCTCTGCGAGATCATGGGACGTGTCGGCTGGGCGTCGGAAGTTTTCAACTGCTCCGCGCCGGACACCGGCAACATGGAAGTGATCGAGCGCTACGGCAATGAACGCCAGAAGAAGGAATATCTGGAGCCGTTGCTCGAAGGAAAGATGCGGTCGGCCTTCCTCATGACCGAGCCTGACGTCGCCTCTTCCGACGCGACGAACATTTCGACCCGCATCGAGCGCGACGGCAACGAATACGTCATCAATGGCCGCAAGTGGTGGTCGTCGGGCGTGGGCGATCCGCGCTGCAAGATCGCGATCCTGATGGGCAAGACGGACCCCAAGGCCGACACCTATCGGCAGCAGTCGCAGATCCTCGTGCCCATGGACGCGCCGGGCATCAAGGTCGTGCGCATGCTTCCCGTCTTCGGCTATGACGACGCGCCGCACGGCCATGCTGAAGTGCTTCTCGAGAATGTCCGCGTTCCGGCCGAGAACCTGCTTCTCGGCGAAGGCCGCGGCTTCGAGATCAGCCAGGGCCGCCTCGGGCCTGGCCGCATCCATCACTGCATGCGCACCATCGGCGTCGCCGAGCGCGCGCTCGAGATCATGGTGAAGCGTCTTCTCACGCGCGAGGCCTTCGGCAAGAAGATCGCCGAGCACTCGGTCTGGGAAGAGCGCGTGGCCCGCGCCCGCATCGACATCGAGATGGCCCGTCTGCTGACGCTCAAGGCCGCCTACATGATGGATACGGTGGGCAACAAGGTCGCTCGCGCCGAGATTGCCATGATCAAGGTGGCGGCGCCGAATATCGCGCTCAAGGTGATCGACGACGCGATCCAGGCGCATGGCGGCGGCGGCGTTACGACGGACTTCGGTCTCGCCAAGATGTATTCCGGCATGCGGACACTTCGCCTCGCGGACGGCCCGGACGAAGTGCACGCCCGGACCATCGCCAAGCTCGAGTTCAAGAAATACTCGAACCGGGTGCGCGCCGCGGCGGAGTAACACCCACACGACGAAACGACGGCCGGTTCCCACGGGGACCGGCCGTTTCATTACGGCGGCGAAAAAGACGGAAAACGCTCATGGGCATCGCAACCGGCATGAAGATGTACAATTCGCAGCTTTCGCCCTACGCGACGCGCTGCCGGATGGCCATCTACGCAAAGGACCTCGACGTTGAGTTCCTGGAAATGCCGGATCCGGACCTGGAACAGGAGTTCCACCGCATCGCGCCGATGCACAAGGTGCCGGTTCTGATCGATGGTGACGTGATCGTGCCGGAATCGGAAACGATCTGCGAATAACTGGAAGACAAGGGCCTCGGAAAGCCGCTGCGGCCCACGGATGCCGCGGCCGCCGCGCGTATGCGACTCTTCGTCCGGATCGGCGATCTCTATGTAATGGAGCCGATGGGGGAGCTTTTCGGGCAGATCAACCCGACAGGCCGCGACCCGAAGCTGGTCGCGCGCGAACTCGGCGAACTCCAGAAGGCAATGGGCTGGCTCGAAGCCTATCTGACGGGCGACGACTATGCCGTCGGCAGCAGCCTGACGCTGGCCGACTGCGAACTGGTGCCGGTGCTTTTCTTCTTCGATCAGATCGGACCGATGTTCGGCAGCGTCAACCCGCTGCAGCAGTTCCCGAAAGCAGGCGCTTACTACAAGGGAATTGCGAATGAGCCGGCGGCGGCAAAAGTGCTCGCCGAACTCGATATTGCTCTCCGCCGAATGATGGCCGGCTGATATCAGCCTGCGGCAGCGCCTGGGAGCGGCCCATCCTCGACCAATTCGCCAAGTGGCAGTTGCGGCACCTGGCAATAAGGAATTTTCGGCAGCATTACGGTCACGCGCGTGCCGGCGCCGGGTTCGCTCTCGATCGCCATGCGCCCGCCATGAAGCTCGGCGAGCGAGCGCACCAGCGCGAGACCGAGGCCCGTTCCCTGCTTGGCAAGCGCCGCATCGGTCGTCACTTGTTCGAAGGGCTGACCGAGGCGCGCGATCTGATCGGGCGGAATGCCGCGGCCCGTGTCGCTCACCGTCAGCAGGACTTCGCCGCCGAATTCATCCGCTTCGACCGAAATGCGGCCACCGACCGGCGTGAACTTCACCGCATTGGACAGGAGGTTGAGAAGGATCTGCTTGAGCGCACGCTCATCCGCCACGATCTCGCAGTCGTCGCCGCAGGCGACCGAGTGGACGATCTGCGCCCCGTTTTCCTCTGCCTTTCCGCGCACGAGCCGGACGCAGGATTCGATCAACGCTTTCACATCGAGCGTTTCCGGGTGAAGCTCGTATTTGCCGGCCTCGATTTTCGACATGTCGAGAATGTCGCTGATGAGATCGAGAAGAAGCGCGCCACTTTCGTTGATGAGCTGAGCATATTCCGAATAGCGCTCATGGCCGAGTGCGCCGAACATCTCCATGCGCAGGATATCCGAAAAGCCGATGATTGCATTGAGGGGCGTCCGGAGTTCGTGGCTCATGTTGGCGAGGAAGCGGGACTTCGTTCTGTTGGCGGCTTCGGCCCGCTCGCGTGCCTCGAGAAGTTCCATCTCGTGACGCTTGCGCTCGCTGATGTCGCGGGTGACGCCGATGATTTCGGCAGTGCGGCCATCGGAGTCGAGCGCGCGGCGCATCGTCGATTCAAGCCACACATAGTGGCCGTCCCTGTGCAGGCAGCGGTAGTCGAACTGCACCTGCTCGCCGTCCTGCGCACATTGAACGAAGGCTTTGCGTGCGCGCGGAAAGTCGTCCGGGTGGATCAGTTCTTCTCCGATCAGCTTGCCGTGAAATTCCTCCGGACTGCGCCCGAGGATGCGCTCGATGGCCGGTGAGATGAAGATAATGCGCGATTGCGCGTCGTAATACGCCACCACGTCCGAGGCCTGTTCCGTGAGGAGCCGGTATTTCGCCTCGCTCGCCTTTACCGCGAGTTCGGCCTCCACCTCTTCGTGGACATCCTCGGCGAGGCCGACCAGGGCGCCGATCTCACCGAAGGCATCGGCCTCCGCATAAGCATAGGTCTTGATGTAGCGGTAGCAGCTATCGCCCGTCCGAAACCGCGTGACGCACGTGACCGGCTCGTGCGTTTCGAAGGCATCGAGGAACTGCGAGAGAAGTTCGCCGCGGTCCTCTTCGTGAACAAGATGCTCGTACCAGTCGCCGCCGGCGGGAAGTTCGTCCCCGTCAAGACCGAGAATGCGTGCAACGCCTCGTGACCATTGCGGCGCGGGCTCTCCCTTCACCCAGCGCCAGTGGCCGAAGCGCGCGAGTTGTTCGGCCTCGCGAAGCTGGTGTTCGAGCCGATAAGCCTCGGTGATGTCCTTGGAAACGCAGAGAATGCCGGCGATGTCCGGATCGGCAAGAAGGTTGCGCCCATGTGTTTCAACATGGAGCCAGCTGCCATTCGCGTGAGGCAGGCGGACGACTTCCAGAAATTCGGCGTCGGGCACCCGGGCGCATTCCTCGATCTTGCGGGCCACCCTTTCGCGGTCGTCCGGATGGACGAGATCGGCAACCTTCCGCCCGCTCAGCGCCCCTTCCTGTCCTCCGAAAGCCTTGCGCACTGCCGGGCTCTGATAGGTGATGACACCTTCGCCATCGATGATCGTAAGAATGCCGCCCGCGTTTTCGATGAGGGCGCGGTAGAAGTGCGCACCGGGGGTCGTACGGGAACCGTCCGCACACGGTGCGTTTGATCGTCCCCGAGGTGTCCTATCAGAAGGACGACCCATTGCCAATCCCCACTCCCGGCATTGCGCCATTCGACGGCCGGCAAAATGCCGCCCGTAATGCCCGTAATATCCGTAATGGTAGGAGGATTTGCTTAACGTTCTCTTGAGCGGCGCGACGCCGTTAAGAGAGCGCTAACCGTGTTTTTCGCAGATATTCGGCGATCAGGGACGTTGTACGGTCTGCCATGCGTGCTCTGCGAGATTGCGGCAGGCATCGCCAAGCGTTTTCGCGCGTTCCGAACTCGCATTGCCGTCGAGACCGCGCTTGTAGACGCCCTGGCTGATGGAGGCGAGGCGGAACATCGAGAAGGCGAGATAGAAATTCCAGTGCGGAATGCCGTCCCGGCCCGCATGGCGGCAATACTCCGCGACGAATTCCTCTTCGGTCGGCACGCCCGGCGTCTTCGTCCGGTCGACGGGTTCCGCGCCGCCGGCCACACCGAGAAGATCGTACATGCAGGTATAGGCAACGTCGGCAAGCGGGTGGCCGATGGTGCAGAGCTCCCAATCGAGCACGGCGATCATGCGCGGTTCGGTGGCATGGAACATCGTGTTGCCGAGGCGGTAGTCGCCATGGGCAATCGTCACCGACGGCTCATCCGGAATATGGTCCGGCAGGTATTTGATGAGTTCCTCCATCGCCGCGACGTCTGCGGTTTGCGCGCTGCGATATTGCTTGATCCAGCGTCCGATCTGGCGCTCGAAATAGTTTCCCGGCTTTCCGAAATCGCCCAAGCCGACTTTCTCGTAGTCGACCTTGTGCAGCTTTGCGAGGTTCTCGGCGAGGTTGGCATAGACGGCGCGGCGTTCTTCCTCGCTCGCCCCCGGCATGACCGGCTCGCGAAACACCCGGCCTTCCATGAAATCCATGACGTAGAACGATGTGCCGATGATGCTGTCGTCTTCGCAGAGCGCATACATGTGCGGCACGGGAACGTCGGTCTCGGCAAGCGCCTTCATCACCCGATATTCGCGGTCGACCTGATGCGCGCTCGCAAGGAGCTGTCCCGGCGGCTTCTTGCGCATCACATAGCGCTTGCCGCCGCCGGGGCCGGTCGTCGTGAGCAGGAAAGTCGGGTTCGACTGACCGCCTTCGAACTGGCGGACTTCAAGATCGCCGCCGAAGCCTTCCACCGCCTCGCGGCAGAAAGTCTCGAGACGCTTCACGTCGAAGCGGTGCGCCTCGCGGATGGGCGTCGTTTCCAGATCGGCTTGTGCAGCCTCGGTCATGTTCCTCTCCCGAAGAAATATCTTTGGGGGAGACTTAGCACGCGGCCGCCGGGCGGCAAAGACAGCGCCGCCGGACGCAGCGGCCGCCTCGCAAAGGCGTCAGGCTGCGTCCTGATTTTCCTCGAAGCCTTCGGACATCACGCCCGAAACCCGCCGCCTCCGCGCATTGTGGATGACGGAACCCGGCTTGTCGTCCGCGTCGGGACGCGACGTCGCCATGCGGATCACTTCCCTGTAGCCGGATTTCGTCTCGATCCGCTCGCCATAGCCGTTGGCGATCAGGAAGGCGCGGGTCTTGGGCAGGTTGTAGCAGGGCACCCACATCAGGAGGTGATGCTCGACATGGTAGTTCACCCAATAGGGCGCGACGAGCGCACGCTCCAGCAGATTCGCCTTGGTTGTGCGTGCATTGCCGAAGGGATCGTTGTTGTCCGGCACCATCGCATGTTCGGCGATGTTGCGGATGCGTGTAATCGCCTGATGCCATGTAAGGAAGGGGACGAGCCAGAGAGCGAAATAGAGATACCAGTGACCGCTGGCCGCAAGCACACCGAAGATGGCGAGCTGCGCGAGTGTCGCGCGGCCGAGCTTCTCCCGGTAGTTCCTGAGCCGCTGTTCGAGCGGCCATTCGGCTTTGCCGAGGGCATTGAGGATCTGCGCCTTTCGCTGCTGGTAGCCGGTCTGGCCGGTAATGTCGCGAACCATCTTGCGCTTGAAGCTCTTGCGCGTGATGGGGAAGGGCGCGGAGAGAACGAGGTCTGGATCTTCCGGCTGCTGGGTGTTGGCGTGATGTTTCAGGTGGTAGCGGCGATAGGCGCCGGTCTCCGCCATCATCGGATAGGCGCAGAGCCACTGGCTCAGAAACATGTTGAGCTTCTGGTTCTGCGTAAGGATGCCATGCGCACCGTCATGCATGAGGATGGCGAGGCCGAGCTGGCGCGCACCGATTACCATGACCGCGAGAACGTAGGTGAGCGGATTGGGGAAGGCAACGAAGACAGCCATCGCCCCGAAGATGACGCCCCAGGCATGGGTGACAAGCCAGGTGCCGCGCAGGTCCGAACGCTTGCGCACCTGCGCGAGCTGCTCCGGAGACAGGAGATCCTTTGCCAGTACGCTCACGCTGTCGTCCTCCGTTCCATGTTTTTTGTCTTGCTGCCTGCCCGCGCGACGCCAACGCCGGCAAGACAGAAATTCACGATCTCCTCGACCGTTCGGTCGGGGTTGCTGTCGAGTTCATGCGATTCAGGTGCAAGCGGGCCGATCAGCGCCGTGGGAATGGCGCCTGCGATGCAGGCGGCCGCGATCCGAACGTCGATCAAGGGGAGTTCGCCGTTATCGATCCCGTCTTCGAGAATGCGGGCGAAGATGTCGGCATGCGTGCGGCGGAAGAAGGCGCGTTCTTCGGCAAGGTTCACATCGAGCGGCTCGGCAAGAAGGGCGTAGGCGAGCCTGCGCCCGCGCACCGCACGCCCCGCAAACGTCCGCAGCACCTGAACGAGCCTCTCGCCCGCCGCTTCATCGCCGGAAGCAATCTCTGCGAGCATGCCCATCTCGCGGGCCGACACTTCCCGGAAGACCTGACGGCACAGTGCTTCCTTGGACGAGAAGTAGCGATAGAGCGTGCCGGTGGCGACGCCCGCTTTCTTCGCGACTTCGGTCATTTGCACCGCAGCAAAACCACCCTCGGCCACGAGATCGCGCGCGGCATCGAGGATGCTGCGGCGCGTATCGGCGAGGCGGGCCGTTACCTTGTCGGTCTTGCGGTAAGCCAAGATATGAACCTCCGTTCATTCACAAGAAATGAACCACGGTTCACGGGCAGGCGTCAAGGGTGGAGGCGGGAAGCGGGATGAGGGACAGCAAAAAGCCCGGCCCCCGCGTGCTTCAAAAAGGCGCGAGAAACGGGCTGATTTGGCGTAATCGGCTTAATCGGCGGCGCGAAGGGCCGGAGCAAAACCGTGATCGGCTTCGGTCTTTACCGGCGCGCGACGCGCGGTGGCGGCACGGTCATTCGCGACCGCATACCAATGCGCCTGGCCCGTGAAAAGCTCAGCAGCGAGCGCTGCATCGTGGAGCCACTGTTTGTAGATTTTCTTCATCTTGACCTCCTTACGGAGAATGTTGCGCTGCAACATATGTAACGCTGTCATGGCCGGAATCAAGCAGGCACACCTGCGGCAAAACGACTTGCATGGAAAGGACGCGACTTGGCGCGCGGCATGCGGCATACAACCGCCGAAGGAAAGCCGCCGATGACCGACATACAGAAATCCGAAGACACGCCCGCCGGTCTGTTCCGCCTGCGCGATTTCAGGTTCTACATTTCAGGACGTTTCCTCGGCACGCTCGGCATGCTGATTCAATCGGTGGCGGTGGGCTGGCAGGTCTACGACATCACCGAGAGCCCGCTTGCGCTCGGCTATGTGGGTCTCGCGCAATTTCTGCCGATCGTGCTGCTGACGCTGCCGGCGGGCGACATCGCCGACCGGATTGACCGGCGCTATATCGTGGCGGCGGCAGGTCTTCTCGAAGCGGCGGCCGCGGGTTGGCTGATCCTCCTTACGCTGACGCATTCGGGCGACGTTACCTGGTTCTACGCCGCGCTCGCGCTCTTCGGCTGCGCGCGCGCTTTCATGGCGCCCGCCTCGCGAAGCTTCGTGCCGCTGCTTGTCACGTCGGCGCAACTGCCGCGCGCCATCGCGGTGAGTTCGTCGACTTTCCAGGTCGCGGTGATCACGGGACCGGCGATCGGCGGCGGGCTCTATCTCTTCGGTCCCGTCATCGTCTATGCCGTCTGCGCGGCGCTCTTCATGACGGTCGCGCTCGCCTTCCTCGCGATCCGCACGCGCCCGCCCGTCCAGCCGCATGCGCCCGCGACATCCGCCTTCACGCGCGTGACGGCGGGCATCGCCTATATGCGGCGCACGCCCATCGTGCTCGGCGCGATCTCGCTCGACCTCTTCGCGGTGCTGCTCGGCGGCGCCGTCGCGCTGCTGCCGATCTATGCACGCGACATATTGCATGTGGGACCGGAGGGCCTCGGCCTCATGCGCTCCGCGCCCGCCATCGGCGCCATCGTCATCAACCTGCTGATCATCTGGCGGCCAATCCGGAAACGCACGGGCCACATCATGTTCGCTTGCGTCGCGCTTTTCGGCGCGGCGACGATTGTCTTCGGTATGTCGGAAAACTTCTGGCTGACGCTCGGCGCGCTCGCCGTGATGGGCGGCGCCGACATGGTGAGCGTCAACATCCGCTCGACGCTGATCCCGCTCGCGACGCCGCAACAGATGCTTGGCCGCGTGACGGCGGTGGAGATGCTGTTCATCGGTGCGTCGAACGAGCTGGGCGAATTCGAATCCGGTGTGACGGCGGCGTGGTTCGGCACGGTGCCGGCTGTCGTCATCGGCGGCATCGGCACGCTCGGCGTCGTCGGGATATGGATGTGGCTCTTCCCGGACCTGCGGAAGGTCGACAAGCTCGAAGACGTGAAACCGCAGAGCTAAAAGAGCCTTATTTCAATAGCACTTTTGCGTCATTGCGAGGAGGCAAAGCCGACGAAGCAATCCAGGAGCGGCTGGCGCGGAGAGAGCGGCCCCTGGATTGCTTCGCTCCTTTCAGTCGCTCGCAATGACGTGGTTGGGATTAAGCCACCTGCCCAGCGACGATGGCAACGAAGACGATGAGGCCGAAGTCGCGATTGGAGCGGAAGAGGCGGAGGCAGCGCGCGGGATCGCCGATGTCGAGCGTGACGATCTGCCAGACGAGAAGCGCGGCGGCGAGCGCCACGACCGGATAGAAGAAGAAGCCGAGACCGGCGATGGCACCGGCAGCGAGCAGCGCGGCGATCATCAAGCCGTAGAAAATCCAGAGCCATTTCGCCGTCTTTGCGCCGAGCTTCAGCGCCGACGATTTCACGCCGATCAAGGCATCGTCTTCCTTGTCCTGATGCGCGTAGATCGTGTCGTAGCCGACGGTCCAGGCCACGGCGCCGAGATAGAGAAGAATGGGCGCGAGCGAGAGTTCGCCGCGAACGGCCGCCCATCCCATCAGCGCACCCCAGTTGAAGGCGAGGCCGAGTACGAGCTGCGGCCAGTTCGTGACGCGCTTCATGAAAGGATAGATCGCGACGAGGATGAGCGACGAGAAGCCGAGCCCGATCGCGAAGCCGTTGAAGGTGAGCAGGACGAGAAGACCGATGAGGCATTGGAGCGCCAGGAAACCCCAAGCCTGCTTGACGCTGACGGCGCCGGACGGAATGGGACGAAGCCTCGTGCGCGCGACGGCGGCATCGATGTCGCGATCGACGATGTCGTTCCATGTGCAGCCCGCGCCGCGCATCGCGACAGAGCCGATGAAGAAAAGGAAAAGGAGAACGAGCGGCGGCCAGCCCTTGCTTGCAAGCGCGACGGACCACCAGCAGGGCAGCAGCAGCAGCCACCAGCCGATGGGCCGGTCGAGGCGTGCGAGCCGCGCGTAAGGACGGAGCGAAGCGGGCGCGTGAGTGTCCACCCAGTTCTCGGGCGGCGCATCGGCGACGCGGTCTTCGGCTCTCTCTTCCATGGCGGCCCGGAATGCAGTGTACGGACGATCCGGCCTTTCCGGGGCCGGATTCGCAGGCGCGAGACTAACCTCTCGGGAGGCATTTTGCACCTGCGAGAAGGCGGGCCGGACCGGGGATAAAGCGCGGCGAATCGGCCAGACTGTCACACGAATGCCATCGAAACGTCATGAAAGCCGTCAGGGCGCGATTTCGAGGGGCGAGGCCGGGATATCACCGGCGAGAAGGGCCGGGAGATGCTGCACCAGCGAAGTCGGGAAGATGGTTTCGGTGGTGGACCGAAGTTCGTCGAGCGTCCACCACTTCATGTCCTGGATGACTTCGCGCTCGAGAGCGGTCCACCCGCTCCGGTTGAGGTCGGTTGCATCGGTGCGCGCGAGGATGAAACTTTCCTGCAGAAGCCGGCTTTTGCCATGAACGCAAAGCACACGCTCAGTCGTCCAGACCACCGGACCGAATTCGGCGCCGGCAAGGCCCGTCTCTTCCAGAAGCTCCCGCCTTGCCGCTGTGGCAATATCCTCTCCTGGCTCCATCTCGCCGCCAATGGTCACCCAATAGGCCTGCGGCAGTACCTTGCCCGCCATGTCGGAGACATTCGGATCGTGCATGCGGATGAGGAGGAGGCGGTCTTGCCTGTCGAGCAGGAGGACGCGGGCTGTCTTGCGAAGGTGCATGGGACGGACTCGACCGGCTGTGAGCTTTCGCCAATCAAACAGAGAATGTCATTCCGGCGAAAGCCGGAATCCATCTGACGCGGCGGCCAGGCGAGGGGCCCATGGGCCGGCTTTCGCCGGGGTGACAATTTTGTTTTTGGCATCGCCCTTAGGCGTCATTGCGAGGAGGCGTCGCCGACGAAGCAATCCAGGAGCGGCAAATGCGGAGCAAGCGGCTCTGGATTGCCGCGTCGCGGCTGCGCCGCTCCTCGCAATGACGGAAGAAAGAAAAGCGGTAATACTCCGCCCATGAAGAATCGCGACGACGACGACAACACCGACGAGAACCCCCGCTGCGCGAGCGGCAAGGCGCGGCTCTATATAGAAGAGAGCCTGAGCGCGGGCGCGAGCCTGACGCTTGAAAAGGAGCAGTCGCACTATCTCGTGACAGTGCTGCGCATGGGGGAGGGCGAGGCCGTGCTGCTCTTCAACGGCCGCGACGGCGAATGGGCGGCGCGGATCGCGGAGGCGCACAAGAAGAACTGCGTGCTGGAACTGACGGCGCAGACGCGCGCGCAGGAACCGCTGCCCGACATCTGGCTTCTCTTCGCGCCGGTGAAGCGCGCGCGGCTCGACTTCATCGCCCAGAAGGCGACGGAAATGGGCGCCGCCGTGATCCAGCCCGTCTTCACGGAGCGGACCGTGGTGACGCGCCTCAAGGACGAACGGCTGCAGGCGAATGCGGTGGAAGCGGCCGAACAATGCGGCCTCGTCGCCGTGCCGGAAGTGCGCGAGGCGGAGAAGCTGGGCGCCCTGCTCGCGAAATGGGACGAGATCGCGCCGGGACGGCGGATACTCTTCTGCGACGAGAACGAGGGACCGGGGGCGACGCGCGCCGCGCTCGAAAAGCTCGCGGCCGACGGTGCGAAAGGGTCGCCGCTTGCCGTGCTGGTCGGGCCCGAAGGCGGCTTCTCGCCGGGCGAGCGCGAAATGCTCCGGGGACGGAGCGATACGCTGGCGATTTCGCTCGGCCCGCGCATCATGCGCGCGGACACGGCGGCGATTGCGGCGCTCGCCGTGGCGGGGCTGATGCTGGGGGATTGGTGAGACAATGTTGTCTATCCACCCTCCCCTTGGGGAAGGTCGAAATTCGCGAGCCCTGGCGGAGCGAATTTCGGGGAGGGGTAAGCGAGGGAAACGGAAGGCGAGTCATCCACCGATAGCGGAGTACCCCTCCCCGAAAAAATTTCGCCCCGCTCAATTTTTCGACCCTCCCACAGGGGGAGGGTGATCGGGATGGCAAGCGCGGGCCGGCGGTTCACCTCCCCAAACTTGAATCGCTCCAAACTTGCGGCCCGTTTCCCGCACTTCTTTGTTACTTCCTGAACCGACATTGGCGCTTGTCAGGTTCCGCTCCCGCTCCTACATCTTTGCGCAGTGAGGACCGACCCGGGGGCAGGGGCTGCCGACCCGCAACGAAAAGGTCCGTTCAGGAAAAGGGGCTCGCATGAGCATTCTCGTTGCCGGGCCCGAGCCCATCACCGACCGCCGCGATCTCGTGGCCGCACTCGAACGCGGAAACAAGCCGCGCGACGAATGGCGCATCGGCACCGAGCACGAGAAGTTTCCCTTCTGCATCAACAATCTGACGCCGATCCCCTATGGCGGCGATCACGGCATCCGCGCGATGCTGGAGGGCCTGACGCGTTTCGGCTGGCGGCCGATCTATGAGGGCGAGAACATCATCGGCCTCGAAAGCGAGGGCGCGGGCAACATCTCGCTGGAGCCCGGCGGGCAATTCGAGTTGTCGGGCGCGCCCCTGGAAACGCTGCACCAGACCTGCGCCGAGCTTCACGACCATCTGGCGCAGGTGAAGGAAGTGGGCGGCGAGCACGGCATCGGTTTTCTGGGGCTCGGTTTCACGCCGAACTGGCGCCGCGACGAAATTCCCGTCATGCCCAAGGGCCGCTACAAGATCATGACGGAATACATGAAGAAGGTCGGGACCATGGGCCTCGACATGATGTACCGCTCCTGCACCGTGCAGGTGAACCTCGACTTCTCGTCGGAAGCCGACATGGTGAAGAAGCTGCGCGTGGGCATTGCGCTGCAGCCCGTCGCAACCGCGATCTTCGCCAATTCTCCGTTCACGGAGGGAAAGCCGAACGGCTATCTTTCCTACCGCAGCCATGTCTGGACCGATACGGACAACCAGCGCTCCGGCATGGTGCCCTTCGTCTTCGAGGAGGGTTTCGGCTTCGAACGCTGGGTGGACTACGCGCTCGATGTGCCGATGTATTTCGTCTATCGCGACGGCAAATATATCGATGCGACGGGGCAGAGCTTCCGCGACTTCCTCGAAGGCCGTCTGCCCGCGCTGCCGGGCGAAGTGCCGACGCAGGGCGACTGGAACAATCACCTGACGACGCTTTTCCCCGAGGCGCGCATCAAGAACTACATGGAAATGCGCGGCGCCGATGGCGGCCCCTGGGCGCGCATCTGCGCGCTGCCGGCCTTCTGGGTCGGCCTCATGTACGACCAGTCGTCGCTCGACGCAGCTTACGACCTCGTGAAGGACTGGACGGCGGAAGAGCGCCAGGCCTTGCGCGACGGCGTGGCGAAACACGGGCTCCACACGCCGTTTCGCGGCGGCACGCTGCTCGATGTGGCGAGGCGGGCGGTGGCGATTTCGCGCGCCGGTCTCGATGCGCGCGACAATGGCGACGGCGTCGGCGCGAGCGAGGCGATCCACCTGCGCACGGTGGAAGAGATCGTCGAACGCGGCAAGTCGCCGGCCGAGGATCTGCTCGATCTCTATCACGGGAGATGGGGCGGCTCGGTCGAACCGGTGTTCAAGGAGTTTGCGTTCTGAGATGCCGTTCATCAACGAACTTATTTCGGAGACGGACAAGGCGCGGATCGGACCTCTACCTCGGGCGGGAGGAACGTCTCACAGCCTGTATTAAGTGGACAGTGAACAGGGAAAAGGATGCATTCCTGATCTGGCTTCACCATGATCGAGACGCGCCGGAGAACGTACGCTACCTTTTCTCTGTCCAGGGACGACACTACGACGTGGATTTGAGGCAAGACATTTACGCATGGGCCTCTGGAGAAAGTTACACCTACTCGCTGTTGTCCATTGCCGACGATGGCCAGCCTGCAACGGACGATGTGATACGGCTGCTCAAAGATGCACTCACTGTCTTTGCCGGATTTTACGGGACGGCCAAAGTTGCGTCAGTGAAGTTCAAGTTCTGACATCGACTGGAACGCTCCGAACCACTCCTCAAACTCGTCATTGCCGGGCTTGACCCGGGGGTGACGAGTTTGAGGAAGGGTGGGAAGATGGGGCGCGCAAAACCCTGAGGGGAGAAGCTCCACATGTTCAGTCACGTCACCATCGGTTCGAGCGATCCGGACAAGGCGGCGGCCTTCTATGACGCGGTGCTTGCGGCGCTCGGCATTCCCGTTTTCTTCAAGGCGCCGGGGCTCGCCTCCTACGGCACGGCGACGGGGCCGAAGGTCTTCGTGCTGAAACCCTTCAACGGCGAAGCGCATGTGCCCGGCAATGGCGGGCATGTCGCCTTTCTCGCGCCGGACCGCGCCTCGGTCGACGCCTTCCATGCGACGGCGCTCGCCATGGGCGGAAGCGACGAGGGCGCGCCGGGGCTCCGCCCGCATTACCATCCGAACTATTACGGCGCCTATGTGCGCGACCCGGAAGGCAACAAGCTGCAGGCGGTCTGCCACAGCTCGAAGGGGTGAGTATGGCTTGACTTCGACACCATATCTCCTTACTTCTATATCATAAAGTAAGGAGATATGGCGATGGGCTACAACGCCAAGGTCACATCGAAGGGGCAGATAACGCTGCCCGCCGGAATGCGGAAGGCGCTGAATCTGCATGAGGGGGACAGAGTCGTCTTCGCGCAAAGCGAGGATGGACGCTTCTATGTGGAAGCGAAGACGGATTCGCTCGGCGCTCTCAGGGGTATCGTGAAAGGCATGAAGACGAAGCCCGGCGATATCGAAAACTGGATCGAGGAAGCGAGAGGCAGGCGCGCGCGGTGATCGGCCTCGACACCAATATCTTGCTGCGCTGGCTGCTCGACGACGATAGCGCGTCCGGCCAATCGGACGCCGCGCGCATCATTCTCGAAAGCAACGAGACCTTCTTCGTCAACAATATCGTGTTGGCCGAAACGGTTTGGGTTCTGCGCAACAAGGCGGGACAGAGCCGGAAGGTGATAGAGACGATCGTCTTGCGGCTGATCGCGAGTGCGAATGTCGAGATGGAGAGCGAGAACACGGTGCACCGCGCGCTTGACGCTTTTGTCGGCGGCAAGGCGGATTTCGCCGACTATCTCATTGCGGAAGTGAACGCGGCGGCGGGCTGTTCGAGCACGCTGACTTTCGACCGGAAAGCCGCACAGCATCCATCCTTCTCGCGGCTGACGAAATAGATGCAGCGCATTCTCCTCATCGGCAGTCCGGGGTCGGGCAAGTCGACGCTTGCGCGGGCGCTCGGGCGGCGCTTCAACCTGCCCGTGACGCATCTCGACCGGCTCTGGTGGCAGCCCGGATGGGTGGAGCTTGGCCACGAGAAATTCCGCCCGCTGGTGGAAGAGCTCGTCGCGGTGGAGAAATGGGTGATCGACGGCAATTACAGCGCGACATGGGATCTGCGCATGCCCCGCGCGGACACGATCCTCTGGCTCGACTTGCCGCGCCGCGTCTGCCTGTGGCGCGTGTTCCGCCGCGCGGTGACGCAATATGGCAGGGTGCGCGGGGACATGGCGCCGGGCTGCCCGGAGCGCTTCGACCCCGAATTCTTCCGCTATGTCTGGAACTTCAAGGCATCGCATGACGAGAGGATCATGGAGGCGCTGCGCCGCCACGGCCGCCGTGCGCGAATCATCCGTCTACGGAGCGATGAGGGTGTGGTGAGATTCGTCAGCGGGATCTGATGCCGCTCAGGTGAGCAGGCAGATGACGTAGAGGCCGATCCAGACCGGCAGATAGATTCCGAGAAAGATGCCCCATTGCATGAGGCGCTCGTCTTTCTCTCCGGGCTCCGGCGCGGGGAAGAGCGAGGTGGCGACGAGCTTGAGCGCGAGCGGATCGGTGCGCGAGAGAAGGCCTTGCTGCGTGACGCCGTAAAAGGCGGCGATGAAGGCGAGCGAGGCGGCAAGGTCGTGATCCGCGCGGGCGAGGAAGACGCCCGCGGTCGCGACATGGCCGCAGAGCGCGAGAATGCCGAGCTTCGCCGCGAGATGGAGAAGGAGCGTGGCGTGGCTCCAGGCCCGCGTTTCGCCCGCACGCCAGAGATTGAGCCTGATCTGCATATAGGCGCAGAAGAAGAGAAGTGCCGGCCCAGCGATGAAGGCGAGCGGCAAGAGAAGCGGCGCCTTGTCGAGAATGACGATCCAGCCGGGCGCGGCGAAGCCCGCAAGCGCGATCATGAATGACGAGAAGAAGGCGACGGCGTAGAGGGCAAAGAGCGCCGTCGCCGCCGCCACGCGCTTCCCGCGCGGCATCTCCGCGATGTGTGTGAAGAAGGCGTCGATACGATCGGTTGAGGGGCGCGCGGGGAGGGCGCTTTCCGTCATGTTGGCCTCGCATGGCGAAAAGAATGACGAGAAAGACTAGCCCCATTCGCCAAGTGCGGAATCGCTCATTTTCGCAATGACGCGCCTCATGCGCGCAACGGCTTACGCCGCTCTTGCCGTGCCGCCGACGGTGAGGCCCTTGACGAGCAGCGTCGGCTGGCCGACGCCGACGGGTACGCCCTGTCCGCCCTTGCCGCAGGTGCCGATGCCGGGATCGAGCTTCATGTCGTTACCGATCATGGTGACGCGGGTGAGAACGTCCGGGCCGTTGCCGATCAGCGTCGCGCCCTTCACCGGGCGGGTGACGCGGCCGTCCTCGATCAGATAGGCCTCGGTGCAGGTGAAGACGAACTTTCCGCTCGTGATGTCGACCTGCCCGCCGCCGAAGGAGACGGCGTAGAGGCCTTTCTTCACGGATGAGAGGATCTCGTCCGGCTCGTGATGGCCCGACAGCATGTAGGTATTGGTCATGCGCGGCATGGGCTGATGCGCGTAGGACTCGCGCCGCCCGTTGCCCGTGGCCGCCATGCCCATCAGGCGCGCGTTGAGCCGGTCCTGCATATAGCCCTTGAGGATGCCGTCCTCGATGAGCACGGTGCGCGACGTCGGCGTGCCCTCGTCGTCGATGGTGAGCGAGCCGCGGCGGTCGGCAAGCGTGCCGTCATCGACCACGGTGATGCCGGGGGCGGCGACGCGGCTCCCGAGAAGACCGGCGAAGGCGGAGGTCTTCTTGCGGTTGAAATCGCCTTCGAGCCCGTGGCCGATCGCTTCGTGGAGCAGGATGCCGGGCCAGCCCGGGCCGAGCACCACATCCATCTCGCCGGCGGGCGCGGGCACGCTGTCGAGATTGACGAGCGCCTGGCGCAGCGCTTCGTCCACCTGCGCCTGCCATTTCAGCGGATCGATGAAGGTCTCGTAGCCCATGCGGCCGCCGACGCCATAGGAACCGGTTTCCTGCCGGTCGCCGTCGCCCGCGACGATGGCGACGTTGAGGCGGACGAGGGGGCGGATGTCGCGGAGCGACGAGCCGTCGGCGCGGATGATCTCGACCGCCTGCCACTCGCCCGCGAGCGAGGCCGAAACCTGCTGGACGCGACCGTCTTTTGCGCGCGCATAGGCGTCGATCTCGGCGAGAAGCTTCACCTTCTCCTCGAAGCTCTGGGCGCCGAGCGGATTCTCGTCGGTGTAGAGATGCGTGTTGGTGCGGGAAGGGCCTTGCGCGGCAACGCCCGTGTGGCCGGTTTTCACGGCCTGCACCGCCTCGCTCGCGCGCTTCAAGGCGGCTTCGGAAAGCTCCGAGGCATGGGCATAGCCGGTCGATTCGCCCGCGACGCAGCGCAGGCCGAAGCCCTGATTGGTGTCGAAGCTCGCGGTCTTGAGGCGCCCGTCGTCGAAGCCCAGCGCCTCCGACTGGCGGAACTCCATGAAGAGCTCGCCGTCATCGGCATCGTCGAGCGTCTCGCCGACAAGGGCGGAAACGCGCTCGCGGTCGAGCCCGGTGCGAGCGAAGAAGAGATCGTCGGGGGATGAGGTCATGTTTCTGTATGTCCGTTTAATGCGTCATCGCGAGGACGAGATCGCGCCGCTTGCCCGCTGTCTTGCCGTCCAGATCACCCTCCCACAGGGGGAGGGTGGATCACGAATTTGCGCCGTGCTCGGTTCTGGCTTGAGCTTCTTACTGCGCGAGCCATTCCTCGACCGGCACGAGCCGGCGCGGCAGGCCCGAGAGGTCGCAGGGCACGACCTGCGGTGCACAACTGTATAGCGGATATTGCGTGACCTTGAGCGACTGCAGATCGACGAGGAAGACGCCGTTGATGCGGCCGAACCAGTTGTCCCACTGGGCAAAGCCCCAGTCCTGCCAGCCGTCGGGCGGCGGCCCCACGACATCGCCGACGAGACCCGGATGGGCGGCGCAGAAGCCGACGACGCAGCGGCCGGGATCGCGCGGGGTGAGCCAGGGCGCCGCCTCCGACAGAAGCTCGGGCGCGGCGCCGCCATTCTGCGGCAGCAGCAGGCCGGCCGAGATGCGGCGGCCGAAATGAAAGTGAATGAGCGCCTCGTCGCGCATGCAGGCGAATCCTCCGCAACAAATATCCAACCATTACTCTAGGACATTTCGGCTCGCGAGAAAGGGCCGAACCGGAATTTCACGATTTTGGCCGGACTGGATTCTCCCGCTTATTGTGGCAAAACGTCGCAAAACCTCACGGCCACTGTGGTTTGTCGCCGCACCATGGCTATACTGCCCGTTGCGAGTCGTCTGCCGGGCGGAGCGCGGCGCGCGCCCAAGTGTGCGAGGCCTCTCCGGCGGATCGCATCAGGGGGATGCCGCTGCCGGCAAAACGAATAAGAGAACGAGCGCCGGAGCTTGCGGCGGGAAGCGCTTTATGGTTTCTGGCGGCCATCTTCCACTTTGGTCACGGGCATCCGGGCAGGGTCCGGAAAGCGAATTGAATAGCTGGGGATAAGCATGCGGTTTTCGAACGGATTTGGCCTTTTCGCACTGGCTCTTGCGATGGGGCTTCTTGGCGGCGGTATCGTATCGGCCGCGCATGCGATGCCGGTGGATGGCGGCATGGGCCTGCAGGAGGCGGCAACGCCGGTGATGCACGACCTGACGGCGCTGCATGACTGGCTTCTCATCGCGATCACCGCGATCGTCGGCTTCGTCCTGCTTCTCCTCATCATCGTGATGGTGCGCTTCAACAGCCGCGCCAACCCGACCCCCTCCAAGACCACGCACAACACGCTGCTCGAGGTCGCCTGGACGGTGCTGCCGGTGATGATCCTGGTCGCGATCGCCATTCCCTCCTTCCGCCTCCTCTACAAGGAGATCGTGGTGCCGGAAGCCGACATGACGGTGAAGGCCATCGGCTACCAGTGGTACTGGGGCTATGAATATCCGGACAATGGCGACATCTCGCTGATCTCGAACATGGTCGAGGACGCCGATCTCGAACCCGGCCAGCCGCGCCTCTTCACCGCCGACGAGGCGATGGTGGTGCCGGTCGACACGACGGTGCGCGTGATCGTCACTGCCGCCGACGTGATCCACGCTTTCGCGGTGCCGCAGTTCGGCGTGAAGATCGACGCCGTGCCGGGCCGTCTCAACGAGACCTGGTTTCGCGCCGAGAAGACCGGCATGTATTACGGCCAGTGTTCGGAGCTTTGCGGCACGCGCCACGCCTTCATGCCGATCAACGTGAAGGTCGTCACCAAGGAAGAATTCCAGGCCTGGTCCGAACAGCAGCAGGCAAGCGCCGGCTCGGACGGCAAGGTTAAACTGGCACAGGCCGCGGCGGCGGAAGCGCACTGAGCGCTCCGCTATCCGGTGAAGCAAACATCGTAAGAACGAAGGGTTAGAGAGATGGCAGGGCAAGCTGCGGGTGCACACGCCGATCACGCCGATCACCCCACAGGGTGGAAGCGGTACGTCTATTCGACGAACCACAAGGACATCGGCACGATGTACCTTATCTTCGCGATCATCGCGGGGATCGTCGGCGGCGCCTTCTCGGTGCTGATGCGTATGGAACTGCAGTATCCGGGCGACGGTGTTCTGCAGGGCGACCACAATCTCTTCAACATGCTCGTGACGGCGCACGGCCTCATCATGATCTTCTTCATGGTGATGCCGGCCATGATCGGCGGCTTCGGCAACTGGTTCGTGCCGCTGATGATCGGCGCGCCCGACATGGCCTTCCCGCGCATGAACAACATCTCGTTCTGGCTGCTGCCACCGGCGCTCGGCCTGCTCGTGATCTCGATGTTCGTGCCCGGCGCCCCCGGCGGCACCGGCGCCTCCGGCGGCTGGACGGTCTATCCGCCGCTGTCGACCACGGGCGCACCCGGACCGGCGATGGACTTTGCGATCCTCTCGCTCCACATCGCGGGCGCCTCGTCGATCCTCGGCTCGATCAACTTCATCACCACGATCTTCAACATGCGCGCGCCGGGCATGACGCTGCACAAGATGCCGCTCTTCGTCTGGTCGGTTCTGGTGACGGTCTTCCTGCTGCTGCTCTCGCTGCCGGTCCTCGCCGGCGGCATCACGATGCTGCTCACCGACCGTAACTTCGGCACCACCTTCTTCACGCCCGAAGGCGGCGGCGACCCGATCCTGTTCCAGCATCTGTTCTGGTTCTTCGGGCACCCGGAAGTCTACATCCTGATCCTGCCCGGCTTCGGCATCATCAGCCAGATCATCTCGACCTTCTCGCGCAAGCCCGTCTTCGGCTATCTCGGCATGGCCTATGCCATGGTCGCGATCGGCTTCGTCGGCTTCATCGTGTGGGCGCACCACATGTATACGGTCGGCATGTCGGTCAACACGCAGGCCTACTTCACGGCGGCCACCATGGTCATCGCGGTGCCCACGGGCATCAAGATATTCTCCTGGATCGCGACGATGTGGGGCGGTTCGATCCAGTTCCGCACACCGATGGTCTGGGCGATCGGCTTCATCTTCCTCTTCACCGTCGGCGGCGTGACGGGCGTGGTGCTCGCCAATGCCGGCGTCGACCGTGCCCTGCACGACACTTATTACGTGGTGGCGCATTTCCACTACGTGCTGTCGCTGGGCGCCGTCTTCGCGATCTTCGCGGGCTGGTACTACTGGTTCCCGAAGATCAGCGGCTACATGTACTCCGAGTTCTGGGGCAAGCTGCACTTCTGGGTCACGTTCGTCGGTGTGAACCTGGTCTTCTTCCCGCAGCATTTCCTCGGTCTGCAGGGCATGCCGCGCCGCTACTCGGACTATCCCGATGCCTTCGCGCACTGGAACTACATCTCCTCGATCGGTTCCTACATCTCTGCCTTCGGCGTCGTGATCTTCCTGATCGGCCTCGCGCTGGCATTCCTCCGCAAGGAGAAGGCCGCGGACAATCCCTGGGGTGAGGGCGCGACGACGCTCGAATGGACGCTTTCCTCGCCGCCGCCGTTCCACCAGTTCTCGGAACTGCCGCGGATCAAGTGACAGCCGCTCCGGCCGGGGACAACCCGGCCGGAGCACCTTTTCCGGCGAGGCCTTGACCCGCCTCGCGACGACACACAGCAACAGAGACCAGACGAGTTCATGTCGGATACCGCGATCAGCAGCGAACGTGCGGAAGCCCTGCCCGATGGCGGCATGGGGACGGCGCGCGACTTTTTCGAGCTGCTGAAGCCGCGCGTCATGTCGCTCGTGATCTTCACGGCACTTGTCGGGATCGCGGTTGCGCCCGGCGGCATTCATCCCGTGATCGGCTTTACGGCCCTGCTCTGCATCGCCGTCGGCGCGGGGGCGTCGGGCGCGCTGAACATGTGGTACGACGCCGATATCGACGCACGCATGGCGCGGACGGAAAATCGTCCGATCCCTTCGGGCCGCGTGACGCCAGGCGAGGCGGCAGGCTTCGGCGCGATCCTTTCCGTCTTCTCCGTGATGACGATGGGCGTGCTCGTGAACTGGGTTGCGGCCGCGCTTCTCGCCTTCACGATCTTCTTCTATGTCGCGATCTACACGATGTGGCTGAAGCGGCGCACGCCGCAGAACATCGTGATCGGCGGCGCCGCGGGCGCCTTCCCGCCCATGATCGGCTGGGCCGCCGTGACGGGCAGCGTGTCGCTCGAAAGCGCCGCGCTCTTCCTCATCATCTTCATGTGGACGCCGCCGCACTTCTGGGCGCTCGCGCTCTGCCGCAGCGGCGATTACGAAAAGGTCGGCGTGCCGATGCTCCCCGTTGTCGCGGGCGAGAAGAAGACGCGCGGCCAGATCATGCTTTATTCGCTGGCGCTCGTGCCGGTGACGCTCCTGCCGGGTTTCATGGGCTTCGCGGGCGCGCTCTATACGGGTGCGACGGCGGTGCTGGGTCTCGGTTTCCTGTGGCTCGCCTTCGGCCTCTGGCGCACGCGCGCCGGCGCGGCGCAGGAAAAGGCGGCGATGCGCCTTTTCGGATATTCGATTGTCTACCTGTTCCTCATTTTCTCGCTTCTCCTTGTCGAGAAGATGACCGGCCTGGGCGCGCTTCCCGCAAGCGCCCTCCTGCCGGCGATGTGAGGCGGAATGGACGAAGAAAAGGACGAAGGCGAGCGTCACAAGATCGGCGCGCCGCACTGGACGGAAGAACAGATCAAGCGCCGGCGGCAGCGTAACCTCGCCATCGCCTGGGCGTTGGCAGGTTTCATCGTCCTGTTCTTCGTGGTGACGATCGTGAAGCTGGGAGGCAATCTGGCGAACCGGCCGATTTGACGCCGGACGCGACGATGCCTCGAAACGGATTGTGCTTGCCGGCAGGTGCCGGAGCTGAATTTGGTTGATCGCGCTGCCCGGAAGGGAGCGCGCTGAAGCGGAGAAGAGGGGACATGGCTGACGCCCACGCCAAACATCACGACTATCATCTCGTAGATCCGAGCCCCTGGCCGATCGTCGGTTCGATCGGCGCTTTCGTGCTCGCGATCGGCGCCATCAACTGGATGCACGGCTCCGCGCCGTGGGTCATGCTGGGCGGTTTCGCCATCGTGTTCTACACGATGTTCGGCTGGTGGCGCGACGTGATCCGCGAGGCGCATCGCGGCGACCACACGCCCGTGGTGCAGCTTCACCTGCGCTACGGCATGCTGCTGTTCATTGCTTCCGAAGTGATGTTCTTCGTTGCCTGGTTCTGGGCCTTCTTCGATGCGAGCCTTTTCGCCGGCGAGGCGAAGCAGGCTGCGCGCGTCGCCTTCACCGGCGGTCACTGGCCGCCCCAGGGCGTCGAAGTGTTCGATCCGTGGCACCTGCCGCTCTTCAACACGATCATCCTGCTGACCTCGGGCACGACGGTGACCTGGGCGCATCACGCGCTGCAGCATGGCGACCGCAAGGGTCTCGTGCAGGGTCTCACGCTGACGGTGGTGCTCGGCGCCTTCTTCACCTGCGTGCAGGCCTATGAATACGCGCATGCGGCCTTCTCCTTCGGCGGCAATATCTATGGCGCGACCTTCTTCATGGCGACCGGCTTCCACGGTTTCCATGTGCTCGTCGGCACGATCTTCCTGATCGTCTGCCTGCTGCGCGCGATCAAGGGCGACTTCACGCCGAAGCAGCATTTCGGCTTCGAGGCGGCGGCCTGGTACTGGCACTTCGTCGACGTGGTCTGGCTGTTCCTGTTTTTCGCGATCTACATCTGGGGCGGCCACGGCGGAGCGATCCACGGCGCCTGAGCCTTCGCAGAAACGGTTCGGTGAGAGAATCGGGGGGCGGGTCTGCGGCAGCGGCCCGCCCCTTGTCATTTGGAAAGACGAGGAGACGCATCATGACGGATAAACAGGAGACGATGCCCTCGTCTATCGAAGTCGGCCTCAAGGGCTGCTGCCCGCGCTGCGGCAAGGGCAAGCTCTACAAGGGATTTCTGGACCTCGCGCCGAAATGCGACGTCTGCGGGCTCGACTACTCCTTCGCGGATTCGGGCGACGGGCCGGCGGTCTTCATCATGATGATCGCGGGCTTCATCGTCGTGGGTCTGGTGCTCTGGGTAGAGTTCACCTGGTCGCCGCCCTATTGGGTTCATGCGGCTTTATGGATTCCGCTGACGCTGGTGCTCACCATCGGTCTCATTCGCCCGTTGAAGGGATGGCTCGTGGCGCAGCAATACCGCCACCGGGCCGAGGAGGGCCGTCTCGATAAATGATGCTGCGCGATAATTACTTCTCCCGGCGCTTCTTCCGGCCGCTGCTCTGGCCGACGCTCATGACACTCGCGGTGCTGCCCGTGCTGGTCGGGCTCGGGCTCTGGCAGGTCGAGCGGCTCGCCTGGAAGGAAGCGCTGCTGGCGCGGATCGAGACGCGGCTCCATGAAGCGCCCGTGGCGCTGCCGCGCCCCGAGACGTGGGAAACGCTCGATGCCGAAGCGGAGAAGTTTCGCCGCGTGACGCTGACGGGGCGCTTCCTCGACGCCGAGTTCCATCACTTCACGCAAGATGCAGGCGGCGCGGCAGGCTACAGCGTGCTGAGCCCCTTCGAGGTGGAGGAGGGCGCGGTGGTGTTTGTCGATCGCGGCTTCGTGCCTTTGCCGCTGAAGAACGCGCATGGGGCTGCGCCCGAGGGCGAGGTGACGTTCACCGGCGTCATGCGCGAGCCGCAGGCGCGCAGTTCGTTCGACGGGCAGGACGACCCGGCCAAGAATATCTGGATGGTGCGCGATCCGGCGGCGATGGCGCGGGCCGGGGGAGCCGTGCTCGACGGCAAACAGATCGCGCCCTTCATCGTCGAGGCGGAGAAGGGAAGCTTCGCCGGGGAATGGCCGCAGCCGAAAGGCACGCGCATCGACATTCCGAACAATCATCTCGACTATGCGCTCACCTGGTTCGGCCTCGCGGCCGTGCTTCTCGGTGTCTACATTGCCTATCACAAGGCGAATGGACGGATCGGGCGGGAACGGACAAAGGCATGAGCGAGCGCAATTCGACGGCGGCCTACGCGGCATTGAAGGATCGCTTCGAGCGGCTCGCCGCGCTCTACGGCGCGCAGGCGGTGCTGCATTGGGACCGTGCGACCATGATGCCGGAAGGCGGCGCCGGCGCGCGCGCCGAGCAGCAGGCGATCCTCTCGCTCATCGCGCATGAAACGCTGACCGCGCCGGACGTCGCCGGCCTGATCGATGAGGCGCGCGAGGCGGACGGGCTCGATCCCTGGGACCGCGCGAACCTGCATGAGATGGCGCGCGTCCATGCCCATGCGACGGCGACGCCCGCCTCGCTCGTCACGCGGCTGTCGCGGCAGAAGTCGGCGACCGAAATGGTCTGGCGCAAGGCGCGGGCCGCGAACGATTATGCGAGTCTCGCGCCCGAACTCGACAAGCTGATCGCCCTGGTGCGCGAACAGGCGGCGGCGAAGGCGGAGGCGCTGGGGCTCGATCCCTATGACGCGCTGCTCGACGGCTACGATCCGGGCCGCCGCTCGGCCGATATCGACGTGCTTTTCGCCGAGCTCAAAAGCTTTCTTCCGGGGCTTCTGCGGGAGGTGATGGAGCATCAGGCGCGCGGCCCCGCGGCGCTTCCCATCGAAGGCCCTTTCCCCGTCGCGCTGCAGGAAAAGATCGGCCGCGAGGTGATGGACCTGATCGGCTTCGACTTCGCGCATGGCCGCCTCGATGTGAGCCACCACCCCTTTACCGGCGGCGTGCCGGACGACAGCCGCATCACCACGCGCTACGACGAGGCGGACTTCACCGAAAGCCTGATGGCGGTGATCCACGAGACGGGGCACTCGCTTTATGAGCGTGGCCTGCCCGGTGCGTGGCGGAGCCAGCCGGTCGGCCGGGCGCGCGGCATGACCATCCATGAGAGCCAGTCGCTGCTCTTCGAGATGCAGGCGGCGCGGACGGAGAGCTTCATCCGCTTTCTCGCCCCGCGCCTGAAAGAAGGTTTCGGCGGCGAGGGACCGGCCTGGGAACCTGAAAACGTGCTTCGCCACTATCGCCGCGTGGCGCCGGGCTTCATTCGCGTGCAGGCGGACGAGGTGAGCTATCCGCTGCATGTGATGCTGCGCTATGGGCTGGAACGCGCGATGATCGCGGGCGAACTCGGCGCGGCCGATCTCCCCACCGCCTGGAACGAGGGCATGGAACGGATGCTCGGCATCGTGCCGCCGGACGACGCGACGGGCTGTATGCAGGACATCCATTGGCCATCGGGCTCCTTCGGCTATTTCCCGACCTACACGCTGGGCGCGCTTGCGGCGGCGCAACTCTTCGCGGCGGCGAAGCGGAACCATGACGGCATCGAGGAGGCGCTGGGTCAGGGCGATTTCGCGCCGCTTCTCGGCTTCATGCGGGCCCATGTGCATGGCAAGGGAGCGAGCCGGACGCCCGACGAGATCGTCTCGGAGGCGACGGGCGAGCCGCTCGGCACGGCGGCCTTCAAGGCGCATATCGAGGCGCGCTACCTCGATAAGTAATTGAAATAAAAGACATTTGAGGCGCGGCAGGATGCCGATTGCCTCCATCGGCGCCCGGGGCTAGGTTAGCCCCGACCGCAGCCGCCCTGTTTCCGGCAGCCGGCTATCCTGGAGATTATGGTGAAATACGTCAGCACGCGGGGCCGCGCCCCGGAGCTTGAATTCGAGGATGCTTTGCTCACGGGCCTGGCGCGCGACGGCGGACTTTATGTCCCCGCCGAATGGCCGCACTGGAGCAAGGACGAGATCGCGGGCCTAGCCGGCCTCTCTTACGAGGAGACGGCTTTCCGCGTCATGCGGCCCTATATCGGCGCGTCGATCGCGGATGCGGACCTCCGCGCGATGATCGAGGGCGCCTATTCGGGCTTCCGCCACGAGGCGGTTGTGCCGCTGCGGCAAATGGCGGCGAATGACTGGCTGCTCGAACTCTTTCACGGGCCGACGCTCGCCTTCAAGGACGTGGCGATGCAGATTCTCGCGCGCCTCTTCGATCATGTGTTGGCGGCGAAGGGCCGGCGCATCACGGTGGTGGGCGCGACCTCGGGCGACACGGGTTCGGCCGCGATCGAGGCCTTCCGGGGCCGCGACACGACGGACATTTTCATCCTGCACCCCAAGGGCCGCGTCTCCGAGGTGCAGCGCCGCCAGATGACGACGGTACTGGACGCCAATGTCCACAACATCGCCGTCGAAGGCTCCTTCGACGATTGCCAGGCGCTGGTGAAGGCGATGTTCAACGACCACGCCTTCCGCGACGAGGTGAGCCTTGCGGGCGTGAACTCGATCAACTGGGGCCGCGTGATGGCCCAGATCGTCTATTTCTTCACGAGCGCGGTGGCGTTGGGAGCCCCGCACCGGCCGGTCTCCTTCTCGGTGCCGACGGGCAATTTCGGCGATATTTTCGCAGGGTTCGCCGCCGCGAAGATGGGCCTTCCGGTGGACAGGCTCGTCATCGCGACCAATGTGAACGACATCCTGGCGCGCACGCTCGAGACGGGACGCTACGAGGTCGGCCAGGTCGTGCCGACGATCAGCCCGAGCATGGACATCCAGGTTTCGTCCAATTTCGAGCGCCTGCTTTTCGACGCTTACGGGAATGACGGCGAGGCGGTGACGCGGCTGATGCAGAGCCTCAGCCAGTCCGGCGCCTTCGAGGTGGAGAAGGCCCGGTTGGCGGCAATCCGCGAGCGCTTCGGCGCCGTGCGCGTCGACGAAACGGAAACGGCCGAGACGATCCGGCGGACGCTGGCGGAGACGGAAGAACTCGTCGATCCGCATTCGGCGGTCGGTCTTGCCGCGGCGGCAAGGCTGCGGGGCGACGCCGCCGTGCCGATGGTGACGCTGGCGACGGCGCATCCGGCAAAGTTCCCCGACGCGGTGAAAAAGGCGACGGGCATCCATCCCGGCTTGCCGCCTGCCATGGCGGACCTGTTCGAACGGGAGGAGCGGCTCGCCGCGCTGCCGAACGATCTTGGCAGCGTCGAAGCCTTTATCCGCGAGCGCGCGCGGTCCGTGACCGTTTGAACGGCCGCCTGAATTATCTGCCTGTGAGTATGCGTTGAAGAAGGAGTGTGCCCATGTCCGTTGAAGTGACCCGCCTCGAAAACGGTCTCACCGTCGTGACCGACAGCATGCCTCATCTCCAGACGACCTCGGTGGGCGTCTGGGTGAACACCGGTGCGCGCCACGAATCCGCGCGCGAGCATGGCGTGTCGCACATGCTGGAGCACATGGCCTTCAAGGGAACGGAGCGCCGCTCGGCGCTCGCCATCGCCGAGGAAATCGAGACGGTGGGCGGGCACCTGAACGCCCATACGACGCATGAGGCGACGGCCTATTATGCGCGGGTCCTGCGCGAGGACCTGCCGCTGGCCGTCGATATCCTCGCCGACATCCTGCAGAACTCGGTTTTCGACCCGCAAGAGGTGGAGCGCGAGCGCGGCGTCATCATTTCCGAAATCGGCCAGGCGCATGACACGCCGGACGATGTGGTCTTCGACGATCTGCTGGAGGCGGCCTTTCCCGGCCAGCCGCTCGGCCGCTCGATCCTCGGCACGGTGGACACGGTGTCGGGCTTCGGCCGCGACGACCTGCACGGCTATATGGGCGAGCGTTATCTCGCGCCCGGCATGGTGCTCGCGGCGGCAGGCGGTGTCGATCACGAGGAACTGGTGCGGCTTGCGAGCGAGCGCTTCACGGCGCTGCGGCAGCACAAGAGCAACGGCGCGGCGAGGGCGGCCTTCGAGGGCGGCGAAATCCGCAAGGAGCGCGACCTCGAACAGACGCATCTGGCGCTGGCCTTCGAGGGGCCGACCTACTCCGATCCGGATTATTATACGGCGCAGGTCTTTTCCGGCGTGCTTGGCGGGGGCATGTCGTCGCGCCTGTTCCAGGAGGTGCGCGAGAAGCGCGGCCTGTGCTACTCGGTCTTCGCCTTCTCCTGGTCCTTCGCCGATACGGGCGTCTTCGGGGTCTATGCGGGCACGGCGCCGGAGCATGTGGCGGAGCTGATGCCCGTGCTGTCGGGCGAACTCGGCCGCATCGGCATCGATGTGAGCGAGGCGGAAGTGGCCCGCGCCCGCGCGCAGATCAAGGCGGGGCTGATGATGGGCCTCGAGAGCTCTTCCTCCCGCGCCGAACAGATCGCCCGGCAATACATGATCCATGGCCGGGTGCTGCCGATCGGCGAACTCGTCGAAAAGGTTGACGCGGTCGATGCCGCCGCCGTGCGCCGCTTCGCCGACCGGCTGCTTGGGGGCAATCGTCTCGCGCTTTCCGCCATCGGCCCGCTGAAGGGGGCAGGCGGAGGACTTGAATCCTACGACCGTCTCGCGGCAAGATTCGCCAACTAGGAGCCGCCGCCGGCGGTTCCGCAGGAGGGCGCGCGCCTCGGGGGGCGGCCCGTCGCAGACGAGGGCCTGTCGCCGATGGCATTTCTCCGCTCGATATCGAGACCAGACGTCACGCCGATGGTGCTCGGCAATGGCGTCTATCTGCGGAACCCGCAACTCTCCGATCACGAGGCCTGGGCGGAACTGCGGGACAAGAGCCGCGCCTTCCTGACGCCCTGGGAACCGATATGGCCGGCCGACGACCTGACACGGGCTGCCTTCCGCCGCCGGCTCCGCCGCTATCAGCGGGAAGTCCGCGAGGATCACGCCTATCCCTTCTTCATCTTTCGTGAGGAAGATCATGTTTTGCTCGGTGGCTGTACGATTTCCGGCGTGCAGCGGGGCGTGCAGCAAAGTTGTATGCTTGGTTATTGGGCGGGCGAGCGCCATGCCGGACGCGGTTATGTTACCGAGGCCGTGCGGGCGCTCATCCCGTTCGTGTTCGAGGAGTTGAAGTTGCACAGGTTGCAGGCCGCCTGCCTGCCGGAGAACGAGCGCTCGCGCGCGGTGCTCCGCAAATGCGGTTTCACCGAGGAAGGCATCGCAAGGGGCTATCTGCGGATCAACGGCGCCTGGCGGGATCATGTTGTTTTCGCCATTCTGCGCGACGACCCGCGCAAGTAAGAGTTCAAGAGGAGCGATCGAAGGATGCGGCGAGGGGGCCAGATGATGGCGCGCATGAAGCGCGCGCCCGCCGCGCTTGCGCTGGCGATTGGACTGGCTCTGACGCCGGCCGCCGCCAAGGCGCTGGACGCGATCGCGATGGACGACGTGCATCCGGTCGTCGACCTTACGCCTTTCGTTCACGACTACCCTGCCTCCGGCATGAAGCTCACCATCGAACCGCCTGCCAATGGCGATGGCGAGGTTGCGGTCGAGCCACTGCAGGAAGATGAGGTGGCGCCCGCGGACATGGGCGAGGGCGAACTCGACGACGGCTCCATCGTGCTCTGGAGCGGCGAGGGAGAAGAGACAGGCACCTGGCGCGTTTTCGCGCTCCGGAACCGCGGCGACGAACCCGTGACGCGGCTCATCGTCGCCGACCGGCGGGGCGAGGGACTTGGCGCCTTCTTCTGGCCGCGGCCCCATGCCGGGATCGGCCGCGCCGTGACGGCGGGTGGCGAGGACCCGGCGCTCTCCACACTCAACGCCTGGCCGGGCTTCGCGGTCTATGCGCTTGCCAGCGACCCGCAAACGAGCATCGCCGTGGCACTTCACGCAGACGGCGACACGCAGGCCGGCATCTATCTCTGGCACGAAGAAGCCTGGGCGCGCTTCACGCAGCGCCTTGCGCTCGTCGAGGGCGGCATGCTTGCCGTCATCGCGGCCTTTGCCGTTTATATGGCCGCGCTCGGCGTTCTGACCCGCGTGGCGGCAGCGCAGGCGACCGCCGCCCTGCTCGGCGCCGGCTTCCTCGTTCTTCTCGGTGAGTTCGGTTATCTCGCTTCGATCCTGTCGCTCGGCCCTTGGGGGGACCTTGTTGCGCGGACCATCGCGCTGACGCTCTTCGCCTCCGCCGTTTTCATGCAGGAGCGGTTCTTCCTCGACAGCGAACGCCATTCCGCTTCTCTTGCGCGCGCGACGCAGATGCTTGGGCTTGTCGTGCTTGCGGGCATCCCGCTCGCCTTCATCAGCGTTTCGGCCGCAGCGCTCTTCGTGCGCGTGTTTCTTGCCGTTGCGCTTTTCGGGGGTGCGCCGCTTGTCGTCATGGCCGCGTTGCGCGGCGTGCGCCCGGCGCAGCTTTTGATTCCCGGCGCCGCGCTTTTCGGCCTGGCCGGGCTTCTCGGCGCCCTTCATGCCGTGGGCTGGGCGGGCAGCACCTTTGCCGGCACGGCCTTCACCGGGGGCATATTCACGACGGCGCTCACGCTCTTTGCGTTCGCGGCCGCCTATCACGCGCAAGGCGGACGCCGCCGTGCCGATATCGGCACGCTGAGAAGCGAGCAGCGCCATGCCTTCGCGCTCACCGGCGCGCGCATGGGCGTCTGGGACTGGGACATCGCAAACGACAGGCTATATGTGTCGCCCTCCGTCGAGGCGATGCTCGGCCTCGATGCCGGAACGCTCGACGGCAACGAGGTTGCGTGGCGCGAGCACATGCATCCTGCCGACCGCGAAACCTACCGCACCGCGCTCAACGCCTATATCGGACGCGGCAATGTTTCCTTCTCGCTTGAATTCCGCATGCGGCATTCCGACGGTGTCTTCCGCTGGGTCGCGCTTTCGGCGAGCTGCGTTGCCGGGCCGGAGAATTTCGCGACGCGCTGCATCGGGACGGTGCGGGACATTTCGGCGCAGAAGCTCTCGGAAGAAAGGCTGATGCACGACAGCGTGCATGACAGTCTGACGGGCCTGCCGAACCGCGCTCTCTTCATGGACCGAATGTCGCGCGCGATCCGCCGCCGGGGGTTGCTCGAACGGCCACGCGCGGCGCTTTTGATGATCGACCTCGACCGCTTCAAGATCGTGAACGACAGCATCGGCCATTCCGGCGGCGATGCGCTGCTGATTGCGATTGCACGACGCCTTGAATCGCTCGTCACGCAGGACGATACAGTGGCGCGGATCGGCGGCGATGCCTTCGCCGTGCTGCTGACGGCGCGGACGGAGCGTGAGGATGCGGTGGCTTTTGCGGAACAGGCGAGCGAGTTCCTGCGTCAGCCGATCGAGGTTGCCGGACACGAAATCTATCCGACCTGTTCGGTGGGCGTCGCGATCTGCGAGGACGCGCATGAGCATCCCGAAGAATTGCTGACCGACGCCGAAATCGCGATGTACCACGCAAAGCGCGCGGGCAAGGCACGGATCGAACTTTTCGAACCGGGCATGCGGGTGGAGGCGGATGACAGCCTGACGCTCGAAACGGATCTCCGTCATGCGATCGACCGCAAGGAACTCGAGGTCTATTACCAGCCGATCATGTCGCTGACGGACGGAACGGTGCGCGGCTTCGAGGCGCTGATCCGATGGAACCATCCGAAGGACGGTCTGCTCACGCCCGATAATTTCGTGCCACTCGCGGAGGAACTTGGCGTCATTACGGAGGTCGGCCGTTTTGCGCTTCGCGCGGCGAGCGAGGAACTTGCGACCTGGCAGAAGCTTTTCCCGATGGAGCGGCCCCTCACGGTGAGCGTCAACGTGTCGAGCCGCCAGCTTCTCCGTCACGATCTCATCGACGACGTGAAGCGCGTGCTGAACCGCATCGACATCGAGCGCGGATCGCTGAAACTGGAAGTGACGGAATCGCTCGTCATGGAGAATCCGGAGTTCGCGGCCAACATGCTCGGACGCCTGAAGGCGCTTGGCGCGGGGCTTTCGCTCGACGATTTCGGCACCGGCTATTCGAGCCTGAGCTACCTGCAGCGTTTTCCCTTCGATACGCTGAAGGTCGACCGTTCATTCGTCGCCGGCATGTCGGCGGACCGTGAAACACCGCTCATCATCCGTTCCATGGTGACGCTGGCGCATGATCTCGGCATGGAGGTCGTGGCGGAAGGAACGGAGAGCGAGACGCAGGCGGCCGACCTCGCGGCGATGGGCTGCGACTATGGGCAGGGCTATTATTTCGGCCAGCCGATGCGGGCGGCAGAAGCGCTGGATTTCATCGCGCATTACTGGAACAGATAGGGGCGTCGCTTCCGGAAATAGACAAACATGTCACCCCTGACCTCGGACTAAAATTTGATCGTCATGGCCCGGATGAACCGGGCCAGGACGTTTCTGGTGAAGTGACGGCTGCTTTACGCGCGCTTTCTCACCAGCACATTGCCGACCGAGTAGCCCGCGCCGAAGCTGCAGATGAGCCCGAGATCGCCTTCCTTCATATCTTCGCTGAACTGGCTGAAGGTGATGATGGAGCCCGCCGAACTCGTGTTTGCATATTCCTGCAGGATGTTCGGCTGCTCGCCCGGTTCCGGGTCGCGTCCCAGCACCTTGCGGCCGATGAAATCGTTCATGCTCTTGTTGGCCTGATGCAGCCACATCCGTTTCAGGTCCTTCGGGTCGAGCCCTTCGTCCGCCATGTGCTCAAGGATGAGCTGCGAGACCATCGGCACGACTTCCTTGAAGACCTTGCGGCCTTCCTGCACGAAGAGCTTGTCCTTCGCGCCGATGCCTTCGGGCGTCGCGCGGTTGAGGAAGCCGAAATTGTTGTGGATGTTGTTGGAAAACTTCGTCTTCAGCCGCGTGCCGAGAACCTCCCAGGCACCCTTCGCCGTGCAGGTTTCCTCACGCTCGAGAACGATCGCCGTGCACACATCGCCGAAGATGAAATGACTGTCGCGGTCGCGGAAGTTGAGATGGCCGGAGCAGATTTCCGGGTCGACGATCAGCACGCAACGGACCGAGCCCGAGCGCAGCATGTCGTAGGCGGTCTGGATGCCGAAGGTCGCGGACGAGCAGGCGACGTTCATGTCGAAGCCGAAACCCTCGATGCCGAGCAGGTCCTGCACTTCGACCGCAATGGCGGGGTAGGGCCGTTCGAGGTTCGAACAGGCGACGAGCACGGCGTCGATATCGGCAGGCGTCTTGTTCGCGCGCGCCATCGCCTTCTTCGCGGCGTCGACCGCCATTTCGGCAAGGATCGACGGTTCGTCGTTCGAGCGCTGCCGGAGCCTCGGCGCCATGATGTCGGGGTCCACGATTCCCGACTTGTTCATCACGTAGCGCGACTCGATGCCCGACGCCTTGACGATGAACTCGACGTTCGATTCCGCGAGCGCCTCCATCTCGCCGCGCTCGATCGCGGCGGCATTCTCCTCATTATGCTTGCGCACATAAGTGTTGAAGGTATCGACGAGTTCCTCATTACTGACGGAGTAGGGCGGCGTGAAAACGCCCGTCCCGCTGATGACGACTTTGGTCACTGTTCACCTGACTCTGAATTCTTGATGCCGGCGCGCATTTCGTAACATTGAGCTGGTTCTGCGGGATGCGCGATGCAGCTCCCCCTGGCCACATGACTAAAATAGAACAGCCGTCCCGGCGATGCTACTGCCGAAGGGCGAGGGAGAAAGAAGGGGGGTAAATGCCCGATATGCAACTGCCGGAGGTCATTCCGCCGGTGCCGTCCATGCCTTGCGAGGGAGAAGTCCTGCGGGCATTGACGCTTGACGACATGGCCGGGCTGGCGCTCGCCTTGCCGAATGAGGGGGTGGAAAATGCCAAGTCGCCCCTGCGTAAACCGGCTTTTTCGACCCTCACGGCGGAGGGTGGTCCGGCGGTTCGCACCGTCTTCCTGCGGGGCATGGATGCCGGGTTCCGCCGCCTCACGGCCTTCACGGATGCCCGCTCGCGCAAGGTGGCCGAGATAGAGCGCGATCCGCGCGCCGCCCTGCTTTTCTACGATCCCTTGTCCGACATTCAGGTGCGGCTCACCGGCCGGTCGGCGATTCACCGGACAGGCGAACTGGCCGATGGCGCTTGGGAGGGTGCCGCCCCGTCGAGCCGCCGGGCCTATCTGGTCACGGCGCCGCCGGGTTCACCCTCGGCGGGCCCTGTGTCGGGCCTGCCCGAGGATGTGGAAGGCATCATTCCGCCGCTGGAAAGACTGGAAGAAGGGCGCACAAATTTCGCGCTCCTCGAATTCATCTTCGAGGAAGCGGATGTCGTCGTGCTGAGCCGCTCGGGCCACCGCCGCGCGCGCATCCGCTTTTCGGCGGCCGCGGCGCAGGGAGAGTGGCTCGTTCCTTGAGCGGTCGAAATCAGATCATCGATGCCGAGCGGCTTGAGCTGTTGCCCTGGCCGCTTGTGCTGCTGTCGCCCGATTTGCTTTCGTCCTTGCCGCCCGCCGAGGCGAGGCGCGGCTTTTCCGAAGCGTCTTCGGCGGACTGGGCGCGGATCTCGCCGCTCACCTGGCCGCCTTGTTCGACCTTCAACTCGCCGTAATGCACCGTGCCCGTCACGCGCCCCGACGAATTGATCGTCAGGCACTTCTTGACGGTCAGTGTGCCATCGAACTTGCCGTTGATTTCCGCCGCATCGACGGTCGCTTCGCCGCGCACGTCGCCGGATTCGGAAATCGTCAGCGTGCCGCTCTCGATGGTCGCCTGCACATCGCCTTCGATCACCAGCGAGTCGCACGACTGGATCTTGCCTTCGAGCTTGAGGCCGCGCCCGACATGGAGGTTCGCTGCGGTCGGCGTCGAGGAGGTGGAGGAGCTGGCGGTCGATTGAAGAGTGCGCACGGTGGGCTTCCTTGCCTGGTAGGATGGAGTGACCGAGCGCGCGGGGCCGCTGTCGGCATCGCGCTCGTCGGGGTTGATGTCGGGCGGCGTCTGCTTGGGAGCGACGCTCGCCGCTTGCGTGCCGGAAGAACCCGGCGACGGCGATGAATCGGTGTCGGAAACACCCTTGGGGCGCTTGAACATTTCTGGAATCCCCTCCGCTGGCTGGAACGGAAGCAACAATAATGGCGCAACGTGGCCCGCATGTGCCTACAATGTGGCGGAACATTGGTGACGCGCGACCAGCAGCGCATAACGCCGCTTAATTATTGGTTTTGATTTCGCACCAATGCGGAGCAGGTCTTGTGGCGCGGGCACGTCACGAGATGATCGTTGACGATGCCGACGGCCTGCGCGAAGGCATAGACGATCGTCGGTCCACAGAATTTGAAGCCGCGCTTCTTCAATTCCTTCGACATCGAAACGCTCATTGGCGTTTCGGCCGGCACCTGGGCGATGCTCTTCCACTTGTTCTGTTGAGGCACACCGTCGGTGAAGCTCCACAGGAAGTCCGAAAAGCCTTCGCCTTTCTCCATCATGTCGAGCCAGGCGTGTGCATTGCCGATCGTCGCTTCGATCTTGCCGCGATGGCGGATGATGCCGGGATTTTTCAGCAGTTTTTCGACCCTGGCAGGCCTGTATCGCGCGATCGTCTCCGGCTCGAAACCGTCGAAAGCCTCGCGAAACGTCTCGCGCTTGCGGAGTATCGTGATCCAGGAAAGCCCGGCCTGGAATCCGTCGAGGATCAGCTTCTCGAACAGCGCCCGGTCGTCATATTCCGGCACGCCCCATTCCTCGTCGTGATAGGCGACATAAAGCGGGTCCTCGCCCGGCCAGGGGCAGCGCCCCGCCTCGCTCGCCTTGGGGCTCGTCATTGTTCTTCCCCCTCCGCTTCCTCGAGGCGAAGCCAGCCGGGTATTTCGGGCCGGATTTCCGCCGCTCCCGCCTCCAGCACGGAGCCCCGAACGAGGTCGAGGCGGATCAGCGCGAGTGCCCGCGACGTTTCCGCATCGCCCGAGAAAATCGTTCCCACCTCGCGCGCGCCGCCCTTGATGGGCGTATCCGGCGGAGGCAGGTCGCCCTCCACATGCACCGGCAGCAGCCTCTTCCTGACGCTGCCGCGCCGCTTCGTCCGCGAGGTCACTTCCTGGCCGACATAGCAGCCCTTGTGGAAGTCGATACCGTTAAGTTCGTCGAAATTCACCTCGAGGGGAAAGGTCCGGTCCGGTTCAAAATCCCGCGCTGCATCGCCCACGCCGAGCCCGATTCTGTGCCGGTGCCAGGCCGTTTCCGAGGTGGCCTCGGCGCCGGCCGCCTCGATGGCAGCCCCGATCTCGGCTTTCGGCAGGATCGCGCGGCGTCCCATGGCGGCGAGCCGGGGATCGGCAAAGCCCGGCCCCTCGGGCATCGGGGTGCCGTCCTCGCGCCAGATTGCGACGACGCCCAGGCTCTCGCTCAGATCCTCGATCGTCACCTTCGCGCGCAGCTTGTACATGGCGAGCCGTTTCGCGAGATCGCCCGCCCGTGCGCCGTCGCAGTCGAGGAGAATGGCCTCCTTCTCCGCCGGATCGGCACACATGAAAAAATCGAAGAGAAACTTGCCCTGCGGCGTCAGCAGCGCGGCATAGACCGCTTGGCCAGGCGCCACCCGCTCCACATTATTGGTGACGAGATTCTGCAGGAAGCTCCGCGCCTCCTCGCCTGCGATCCGAAGAACCCCGCGCCCACTCAAGGGGGAAGCCAGCGCCCCTGCCATCGCCTTCTGCCTCGTTTCGTTCCGGGTTCCAGATTTAGGGCCGCGCGCCCCCTTGCGCAAGGCCGCCGCGCGCCTCCGGCAAACTTGGCACGCGCCGCCACCTCCTATAAACCGGGACAAACCGGGCGCATGGCGGGCCCGGTCTCTCACAAGCCGCTTGCGGATCGTAAATGCGAATTCTCTTTATTGCGTCGAACCGTATCGGCGATGCCGTCCTCTCCACGGGCGTGCTGGGCGGCCTGATGGAGCGCTATCCGCAAGCCGAGTTCTGGGTCGCCTGCGGGCCGCTCGCCGTCCCGGTCTTCGCGCATGCGCCCCGCGTCACGCGCATCATCGAAATGCGCAAGGAAAAGCGCATCGGTCACTGGCGCAAGCTCCTGAAGGCGACCATGTTCCGCCGCTTCGACATCGTGGTCGATCTGCGCGGCTCGGCCACGGCCTGGCTCCTCTGGACCTTCGACCGCCGGATTCTGAAGCCCGAACACACGCTTCACCGCGTCGAGCACAATGCGCGCACCGTCGGTCTTGATCCCGCGCCGTCCCCCCGCCTCTGGCCGGGCGAGGAAATGATTGCCAGGGCGAAGAAGACGATCCCCGACGGCATGTCGGTTCTCGCGATGGGCCCCACCGCCGCCTGGCCCGGCAAGATGTGGCCGGTCGAGCGTTTCGCGGAGCTCGCGCGCCGCCTTCTCGCGCCCGGCGGAGCGATGGAAGGGGCGCATCTCCTTGTCACCGGCGGCCCCGGCGAGCAGGAAAAATGCAGTCCTCTCCTTGAGGTCGTGCCGCCCGAACGCCGCATTGATCTCGTCGGCGCCGGTATCGACGAAGTCGGCGCCTGCTTCGCTTGCGTCCGTCTCTATGTCGGCAACGATTCCGGCCTCATGCATCTTGCGGCTGCGGCAGGCGCTCCCACCATCGGTCTTTTCGGCCCGACGGCGGATGCGATCTATGCGCCCTGGGGCCCGAAAGCCGTCACGGTCCGCGTTCCCCGCTCTCATGCGGAAATCAAGGCGGAGGAGGGTGGCGAGGTTACCTGGCACCTGAGCCGCAACCACATGGAAGACCTCGACGTCGAGACGGTGGAGAAGGCTGCGATCGCCCTGTTGGCGAAGACCGCCCAAAAAGACCAGAATGCCGCCGTCGCCCCTGAGCTCGAAAAAGGACAAGCCTCGTGAGCATCACCTACGATCTCATCTTCCGCCGCGGCACGATCGTCAATCACGACGGCATCGGCGAAGCCGACATCGCCGTAAAGGACGGGCTCATCGTCGAGATCGGCGATCTCTCCCGCGCCGACGCGGCGGAGATCGTCGACGTGAAGGGGCTTCATGTCCTGCCCGGCGTCGTGGACAGCCAGGTCCATCTGCGCGAGCCCGGCAACGAGCACAAGGAAGACCTCGAATCGGGCGGCCGCGCTGCCGCGCTCGGCGGCGTCACCTCCGTCTTCGAAATGCCGAACACGAAGCCGCCCACGACGACGCCCGATGCGCTTGCCGGCAAGGTCGCCCGTGCCCGCCACCGCATGTATTGCGATTTCGCCTTTTACGGCGGCGCGACGACGGAGAATGTCGGCATTCTCGCCGATATCGAGCGCGAGCCCGGTTGCTGCGGCATCAAGGTTTTCATGGGTTCGTCCACCGGCACGCTCCTTGTCGAGAAGGACGAGGATGTGCTGCGCGTGCTGCGTGCGATCCGCCGCCGTGCCGCTTTCCATTCGGAAGACGAGTTCCGCCTGCGCGAGCGCCGCGAACTCGCGCTGCTCGGCCATGTCGACACGCATCCCGTCTGGCGCGACGCGGAGGCTGCCGTCCTCTGCACCACGCGCCTCCTGCGTCTCGCGCGCGAGGCGGGCAAGCGCATCCATGTGCTGCACATCTCGACGGCGGATGAAATCCCGCTCCTCGCGCACCACAAGGACATCGCGACGGTGGAAGTCACCCCGCAGCATCTGACGCTCGCCGCGCCCGAATGCTACGAGGCGCTCGGCACCTACGCGCAGATGAACCCGCCCATCCGCGGCCATGAGCATCGCGCCGGCCTCTGGGAAGGCATCGCCGCCGGCATCGTCGATGTGCTCGGCTCCGACCACGCGCCTCACACCATCGAGGAAAAGGAGCAGACCTATCCGAAGTCGCCGTCTGGCATGCCTGGCGTGCAGACGCTCGTCCCCGTCATGCTCAATCACGTGAACGAAGGCCGCCTCACGCTGCAGCGTTTCGTGGACCTCACCTCGGCGGGCCCGCAGCGCATCTTCGGCATGGCGCGCAAGGGCCGCATCGCGGTCGGTTACGACGCCGACCTCACCATCGTCGACATGTCGGCCACGCGCACGATCGAGGACAAGTGGATCGCCTCGAAATGCGGCTGGACGCCCTACAACGGCATGCAGGTGAAGGGCTGGCCAATCGGCACCGTCGTGCGCGGCCACCGCGCCATGTGGGAAGACGAACTCGACGCGCAGGCAACCGGCGAACCGATCACATTCGTCGAGAACCTGCCGCATCATTGAAACAAAAAAACATCGTCATGACCCGCTTTATGCGGGTCATCCACGTCTTTGCAGCATCGCTGAGAAGACAGACGTGGATGGCCCGAACAAGCCGGGCCATGACGGTCAAAAAGAAACGGAAGACGAAGAAGCGCATTCTGTCAGTGAATCGCCCCCATGAAATCCGCGCGCACGAACTCGCTCGGATGGATCACCCGCCGCGTGCCCACGCGCACGGAGTAGATCGGCCCGTCGAGTTCCCGTCCCCAGAAGTCGAGGAACTTCGACAGCGCCGGATATTTCGGCTCCATGTCATAATCCTGCCAGATATAGCTCTGCAGCAGCTTGGGATGATCGGGCATCCGGTAGAGAATTTCGGCCGTCACCAGCCGGTAGCCTTCCAGCAGCTTCTTCAGTTCCGAAACCTGTCTCACGCTTGAACCTCCAGATCGGTGAATCCAGACGGCAATGCCGCGCCGAAAAGAGCCTCCTGACGCAGGAATCGTAGTCATGAAATTTTCACGCGTCGAGATTGACAAACTCTTGAAGCGCGCGATTCGGTAAACAAATTCAACGGATTAGCACTCTCCCCACCGAGCGAGTGCCAGCGCCTTCGCCACCTGCCGCCCGCTCGCTTGACCGCCCTTCTTCCCCTCGCTTGACCGAAACCCGGATTTGGGTTCGTTTGTCGCCACCAGGGCATCCAGAAAAACGCTTCAAAGGCGTCAAAACCAAAGTCAGGACGGGAAATGACAGGGACGTTCCGCGCCATCCGTGTGTCGAAGGGCGACAAGGCTCCGCAGGTCGAATTTGCGAACCTCACCGAGGCAGACCTCATGGAAGGCGATGTCACCGTCGCCGTCGACTATTCCACCGTGAACTACAAGGACGGCCTCGCGCTCACCGGCGCCGCGCCCATCATCCGCAACTGGCCGCTCATCCCCGGCATCGATTTCTCGGGCAAGGTCGAGAAATCGGACAATCCGAACTTCAAGCCGGGCGAGCGCGTCGTGCTGAACGGCTACGGCGTCGGCGAAGGCCATAATGGCGGCTATGCGCAGAAGGCGCGCGTGAAGGGCGACTGGCTGGTGAAACTGCCGGAGGCAATTTCCAGCGAACACGCCATGGCCATCGGCACCGCCGGCTACACCTCCATGCTCTGCATCCTCGCGCTCGAAAAGAACGGCGTCACGCCGGACAAGGGCGACGTCCTCGTCACCGGCGCGGCGGGCGGCGTCGGCTCCGTCGCCATCGCCATTCTCGCGAAGCTCGGCTACCGCGTCATCGCCTCCACGGGCCGCGCCTCGGAAGCGGACTACCTGAAGGGCCTCGGCGCTGCGGAAATCATCGACCGCAACGAACTCTCCGGCCCGGCCAAGCCGCTCGGCAAGGAGCGCTGGGCGGCCGCCGTCGATTGCGTTGGCAGCCACACCCTCGCCAACGTCCTCTCCATGACGAAATATGGCGGCACGGTCGCAGCCTGCGGCCTTGCGCAGGGCATGGATTTGCCCGGCTCCGTCGCCCCCTTCATCCTGCGCGGCATCACGCTCGCCGGCATCGACAGCGTCATGGCGCCGATGGCCAAACGCGTCGAGGCATGGAAGCGCCTCGCCACCGATCTCGACATGAAGAAACTCGACGCCATGAGCGTCCGCGCCAAGCTCGACGACGTGCCGAAACTCGGACAGGAAATCCTGGCCGGGCATGTGCGCGGCCGCGTCATCGTCGATGTGAACGCGTGAGGGGGATGACGGCCTTGGACATGAACACGCCGCCCTATCGCGATCCGGGCTATGTGGAGCGCAAGCTTGAGATCGAGCGCCGCGCGGATGGCTCCATCGTCTTGCGCAATCCGCATCCGCTTCGCCCCGTGCCCGCGAACCTCATCGAACCCATCCGCAGATGGGCGGCGGAAGCGCCGGATCGCGTCTGGCTCGGCAAGCGTCGGGCGTCCAAGGAAGGTTTCGGCGAATGGGACCTTCTCACTTACGCGGACGCGCACGCGAAGGTGAACGCCATCGCGCAGGCGCTGCTCGATCGCGGCCTCGACAGCTCGAAGCCGGTGATGATCCTTTCGGGCAATTCGATCGAACATGCGCTCATGACCTATGGCGCGATCCTCGCTGGCGTGCCCGTTGCGCCCGTCTCGCCGTCCTACAGCACCATGAGCTCCGATTTCGACAAGCTCCGCTATGTCTTCGATCTCGTCGAACCGAGGCTCGTTTTCATGCAGGAAGGCGCCCCCTTCGAGCGCGGGCTCGCCGCGCTGAACCTGGACGGTGTCGAACTCGTGACCGTCGACGGCTCGCTCGGCACGCCCTTCGCCTCGCTTCTCGACACGGCGCCGGGCAACGCGGTTGAGGAAAGCTATGACCGCCTGAACTTCGACATGGTGGCGAAATATCTCTTCACCTCCGGTTCCACCGGCATGCCCAAGGCCGTCATCACCACGCAGCGCATGATGTGCGTGAACTCCGTCATGCCGAAAAGCGTGACGCTCGAGGAAGAGAATGAGGAGCCTTCCGTGCTTCTCAACTGGCTTCCCTGGAACCACTGCTTCGGCGGCAATGCGATCCTGAACAACCTGCTCGTCGGCGGCGGCACGCTCTACATCGATGGCGGACGCCCGGTGCCGGGCGGCTTCGCCGAAACGGTGGCGAACCTGCGCGAGATCGCACCCACCGCCTATTCGAACGTGCCTGCCGCCTACACCATGCTGGTGGACGAGCTCGAAGCCGACGAGGCGCTGGCGAAGAATTTCTTCTCGCGCCTGCGCACGCTTGCCTATGGCGGCGCCGCGCTCAGCCAGGACCTCTACAACCGCATCCAGAAGGTCGCGATCCGCGCCGCGGGCGAGCGCATCGTCTTCTCGTCGGGCTATGGCGCGACGGAGACGGCGCCCACCATCTGCAACGTCCATTGGCCGACCGGGCGGATGGGGCTTCTGGGGCTTCCGCTTCCCGGCATCGACCTGAAGCTCGCTCCCGTCGGCCAGAAGATGGAAGTGCGCGTTCGCGGCGACTGCATCACGCCCGGCTACTACAAGAACGCCGAAAAGACGGCCGAAGCCTATGACGAGGAAGGTTTCTATCGCCTCGGCGACGGCGCACGCTTCCTCGATCCCGAACGCCCCGAAGAGGGCCTCGTCTTCGATGGCCGCGTGGCGGAGGATTTCAAGCTTTCCACCGGCACATGGGTGAGCGCGGGCAAGCTTCGCGTCGATGTCGTCGCGAATTCGAACGGCGTCCTGTCGGATGCGCTCGTCGCCGGTCTCGATCGCACCTTCATCGGCATTCTCGGTTTCCCGAACATTCCGGCCTGCCGCAACATCGCGGGCGACCAGTCCCTCGCGGTCGAGGATCTGGTCCGCCATCCGGCCGTGCTGGAGCGTCTCGCGGAAGGCATGCGCGCGCACAACAAGGGCAATCCGGGATCGAGCACCCGCGTCGTCCGCGCGCTCCTGATGACGGAGCCGCCGAGCGTCGATGCGGGCGAACTCACCGACAAGGGATACATCAATCAGTCGGTCGCCCTCGGCCGCCGGGCGTCGCTCGTCGAGAAGCTATACGCGGAGCCGCCGGGCAATGATGTCGTGGTTGTCTGACGGGAAGGGCGGCTGCCGCCATGATTGATTTCGGTCTGGTGGCGAACGGTATTGCGATCGGTCTTGCGGTCGCTGCGCCCATCGGCCCTGTCAATCTCATCGTCATCCGACGCACGCTTCGCTATGGCCAGTTGAATGGATTCCTCTCGGGCGCGGGCGCGGCCACGGGCGATGCGATTTTCGCCGCCATCGCCGCCTTCGGCCTCACCGCCGCCATCGAGATCGTCGTGCGCTTCGAAACCGCGCTGCAGATCGTCGGCGGCCTCTTTCTCGTTGCGCTCGGTATCCGCACGTGGGTAGCACGGCCGCATTTCGACGAGGCGACGGAGGAAAATCTCTCCGCTGCCATGGCTGCGGTCTTCGCCACCACCTTCTTCCTCACGATCACGAACCCCGCCACCATGCTCGGCTTCCTCGCGATCTTCGGCGGCGTCGCCGGTCTCGCCGATGCGGGCGAGGATTACGGGCACGCGGCGACCATCGTGCTCGCCGTCCTGTGCGGATCGGCGCTCTGGTGGGCGGGGCTTTCGGGCTTCGTCAGTCTCTTCCGCCAGAAGATGAACGATCGCTTGCTCGCCGTCGTGAACCGCATCTCCGGCTGTTTGATTGTGATATTCGGTGTTGTCGTTCTTGCGCGTGTCGCGATCTCGTTTTTGCTCTAGTCTCGAAATCGAAAAAGAAATTCAGGGGAGACGGTCATGAATGGTGCGGAAAGCCTTGTGCGGACGCTGGTGAACTCCGGCGTCGAGGTGTGTTTCTCGAATCCCGGCACCTCCGAGATGCATTTCGTCGCCGCGCTCGACAAGGTCGACGGCATGCGCGCGATCCTCGGGCTCTTCGAGGGCGCCGTCACCGGCATGGCCGACGGTTATGGCCGCATGGCGGAAAAGCCCGCCGCGACGCTCCTTCACCTCGGGCCCGGCCTCGCCAACGGCCTTGCCAACCTTCACAACGCGCGCCGTGCGCAAACGCCCCTCGTCAACATCGTCGGCGATCACGCGACCTACCACGCGCAGTACGACGCGCCGCTCGCTTCCGACATTGCGGGCTTCGCGCGCCCCGTCTCGGGCTGGGTCCATTCCTCCACGAGCCCGAAGACCGTCGCCGCCGATGGCGCCCGCGCCGTTCAGGCCGCGCGCTCCGCGCCGGGTCAGGTTGCAACGCTGATCCTTCCCGCCGACACCGCCTGGCTTGACGCCGAACATGCCGCCGATGCGCTGCCGGTTCCCGCCCCCGCGACCGTTTCCACGGGCGCGGTGGACCGCGCCGCCAGGGCGCTGGCGAATGGCAAGAAGACCGCAATCCTTGTGCGCGGTGCCGCGCTCAAGGAAAAGGGCCTTGTCGCCGCCGGCCGCATCGCCGCGAAGTCGGGCGCGCGCATCATGTGCGACACCTTCGCGCCCCGCCTCCAGCGCGGCGCCGGCCGCGTCGCCATCGAACGCATCCCCTATTTTGCCGAACAGATCGTCGAGACGTTGCAGGACGTCGAGCAGTTGATCCTTGTCGGCGCCAAGCCGCCCGTCTCCTTCTTCGCCTATCCGGGCAAGCCGAGCTGGTGCACGCCCGACAGCGCCGACATTCTCTACCTTGCTCATCCGCATGAAGACGGCACCGCCGCGCTCGAAGCGGTCGCCGAAGCGATCGGCGCGCCGAAGGAGCCCGCAAACGTCGCGCCGCTTCAAAAGCCCGATCTGCCCAAGGCCGGCGCCTCCTTCGACCAGTTCACCATCGGTCAGATCGTCGGTCACTTCCTGCCGGAAAACGCCATCATCTCCGACGAAGCCGCGACTTCCGGCATCGGTTCGATGATCGCGACCGCGACCGCCGCGCCGCATGACCACCTCTCGCTCACCGGCGGTTCCATCGGTCAGGGTCTGCCGCTCGCCACCGGCGCCGCCGTCGCCTGTCCTGACCGCAAGACCGTCTGCCTACAAGGCGATGGCGGCGCGATGTACACGCTTCAGGCGCTCTGGACGCAGGCGCGCGAGAAGCTCGACGTGACGACCGTCATCTTCGCCAACCGCTCCTACGCCATTCTCAATGTCGAGCTGATGCGCGTCGGTGCGGAAAATCCGGGCCCCAAGGCGCTCTCCATGCTCGACCTGCACAACCCTGAACTGAACTGGGCATCGATCGGCAACGGCATGGGCGTCGAGTCCACGCGCGTCGAGACGGTGGAGGATTTCGTGGACGCCTTCTCCTCTGCCATGAAGCAGAAGGGCTCGCGCCTCATCGAAGTGATGATCTGAGGGTGGTTCGGGAAGCAGTTTTGGGGAAACCATTTTCGGCATGCCGAAAATGGCAAGGGCGACTGCCCGCCGCGCCTTATGGCGCGTAAGCCAAGGGCGCGGATGCGCCCGCCCGGCGTTTGAGGGCAAGATAAACTAGGGCAATCGCTTGAGCGATTGCCCGAACGCTCAGTTCAGGATGCGGTTGAGCGTGAACTCGCCCTGGCGCACGCGGTCGGCAAGGCCGTTCGCCATCTCGGCCACGGCTTCCTCGCCATAGGCTTCCACCATGTCGGAAAGCGCCGCGAAGATCGCGGTGGTCGCGAGGATGTCGGCCTCGACGCCTTCGCCGAGCGCCTCGTCCCACGCATCCAGAATGTTCTGAAGCGCAACGCGCCGCTGTTCGGACTCGGTAAGCGGGGAGGCGTCGTGTCCGTCCTCGTCGAGCGGACCGAAGCTGGCGTCTCCCGGAAAATCTTCAGCCATGGGTCCTCTCGTAGCGTTTCGCACCGGCCGCTTCGGGGCGGCGCATCCTTATTCTTCGCCTTTGTAACACACTGGTGCCGAATGTCTCCCGTTTCGTGAAAGACAGGTTAATGGCCGTCACAATGGAAAGCGTTGTGGAGGAGAGGAGATGAGGAAACCACGTCGCCGGTATGGTTTCTATCGGCCGAGCCCGCTTGCGGCCAGCTCCTCGGAAAGCCGTTGCCCGTCCTGCATCAGCTTGTCGGACTGCGTTGCCGCCGTCCTCGTGCAGTTGGGATAGGCATTGCGATAGCGGTAATAGGCCTCGTTGAAATGCTTGATGAGAGCCTGGCGTTCCCTCTCGCTCGGACGCACCGCGCCCATCATTTCGATCATCTTGTTGCGCCAGAGCTGGCCTTCATTGGTGCCGCAAAGCGCCCGCAGATGGTGAATGCCGCCCAGCACTTCCGCCAGTTGCGCAACGCCGGCGGGCATCGCCTCCGCCCGCACGGTCAGGAAGGGAAGCAGGGCGAGCGCGGCCGCAAGCGCCAGCGGCAAAAGCCGCCGCTTTCTCTTCACCGTCCCGATACTGGACAATCCCTGTTCCATAATGCTCCGAGAGCCCACCTGCAGCCGCAATGACCGCATTGTTGCGATCATTGCTGCAGGAATTGGGCCTCGTCAGGGCGCGGAACGCCGTCCGGAAACGTGACTCGAAGAAAGGTTCAGCCGAACTTCTTCAGCCGCTCGAGCACCGCCTCGGCCTCCGCCATCGTCTTTTCCACGATGTCCTTCGCGGACAGGATCTCATGGATGCCGCCGGCACCCTGACCCATGGCGAAGCAGGAGCGGTCGCGGTCGAGCCCCTCGATCTGGCCGCCGATGCCGCCCATCACATTGTTCTGGTGCGACAGGATCGCCTGCTGCGGGAAGGGCTGGATGTCGGCGGGCCGGCTCTCCCAATCCTGCACGTAAGGGTTGTTGAACACGCGCATCGTCTTGCCGGAATAACAACGCGTCACGATCGTGTCTGTGTCCTTCGCGTCCACGATCACCTGGCGGTACATGTCGCCCGCATGGCTTTCCTTCGCCGCGATGAAGCGCGTGCCCATCCACACGCCCTGCGCGCCGAAGGCAAGCGCCGCGGCAAGTCCGCGTCCGTCGATGATCGATCCGGCCGCGATCACGGGGATCGTCTTCACCGCATCCACGATCTGCGGAATGAGCGCCATGCCGGCCACCTTGCCGGTGTGCCCGCCGCCTTCCGTGCCCTGCGCGATCACGCCGTCGAGCCCGGCCTTCTCGCCCGCCACCGCATGTTTCACGGTGCCGCACACATTCATGACCTTCATGCCCGCCTTGTGCAGCTTGTCGAGAATGTTGGTCGGCACGCCCAGACCGGAAATGAACGCCGCCGCGCCTTCTTCGATCATGATGTCGGCGGTCTTCTCGAGCGATTCCGGAACGGCCGCCAGCAGGTCCACGCCGAACGGCTTGTCGGTCAGGTCCTTCACCTTCTTCATCTGCACGCGGATTTCTTCCGGCTGCAGCCCCGCCATGCCCAGCGTGCCGAAGCCGCCGGCATTGGAAACGGCGGCGGCAAGTTCCGCATAGGAAACGCCGCCCATGCCCGCGAGCATGATCGGGTACTTGATGCCGAGAAGGTCGCAAAGCGGTGTGTGAATGGCCATGAATGTTCTCCCTGCGCGGATGCCTCGGCGCCTGCCGGTTCCGCTATTTAGTTCGGTTGCCTAACTAAAAGCATCGCCCCTCCATCTGTCAAGCGGCCCCTCTCAATTCCACCCCTCCCCGAGGGGAGGGCAGCCTTGGAAACCATCCCCGCCACATTTTGGTCGTGTCGCCGGGCAAGGTTTTGACTTCCGGTTCTCGATCAAAGCCCGATCAAAGGAAGTCGCATGATCCGCCGTTCCGCTTTTGCCCTCGCTCTTGCCGCCACCCTTGCAGTCCCCGCCTTCGCCCTCGACGAGACCTTCGCCACGGAGAAGGTGAAAATTCGTGTCGAGACGGTGGCGCAGGGTCTCGATCATCCCTGGGGCATCGCCTTCCTGCCGGACGGAAATTTTCTCGTCACCGAGCGGCCGGGCTTCCTGCGCATCGTCACGCCGGAGGGCAAGATCGGGAATGCGATCTACGGCGTGCCGCAGGTCGATGCGCGCGGGCAGGGCGGCCTGCTCGATGTCGCGCTCGATCCGGACTTTGCCGAAAACCGCCTCGTCTATCTGAGCTATGCGGAGAAGGGAGAGGCCCCGGAAAACAAAAGTAAAAACGGCACGGCCGTCGCGCGTGGTCATCTCACCGAGAGCCTCTCCCCGCAATTGCAGGACGTGGAGGTGATCTTCCGTCAGCAGCCGAAACTGCCAAGCACGCTCCACTTCGGCTCCCGTCTCGTCTTCGACCGCGAAGGCCACCTCTTCATCACCATGGGCGAGCGCTCGAAAAAGGAATTTCGCGGCCAGGCGCAGGATCTCTCGTCCCACCTCGGCAAGATCGTCCGCATCTGGCCGGACGGAACCGTGCCGGACGACAACCCCTTCGCCGATCCGGACAATGCAGCGGGCGCGCTTCCCGAAATCTGGTCCTGGGGTCACCGCAACGTGCAAGGCGCCGCGCTCCATCCCGAAACCGGCAGGCTCTGGGAAAACGAACACGGCCCGCGCGGTGGCGACGAAGTGAACATTCCCGAGCCCGGCAAAAATTATGGCTGGCCCGTCGTCACCTATGGCACCGAATATAGCGGCCTGCCGGTGGGCTCCGGCGAAAGCGCGGCGCCCGGCATGGAACAGCCCGTCCACTACTGGGTGCCCTCCATCGGCCCCTCAGGCATGGCGTTCTACACCGGCGACGCCATCCCCGAATGGAAGGGGGACCTCTTCGTCGGCGGCCTCGCCCGCCCCGGTCTCTACCGCCTCTCGCTCGACGGCGAGACGGTGACGCATGAAGAGCCGCTGCTGAAAGACCTCGGCCTGCGCATCCGCGATGTCGCCCAAGGGCCCGACGGCACGCTCTACCTCCTTACCGACGAGGAAGACGGCCAGATCCTCCGCATCGTGAAAGCTGACTGACAGACCCGCGCCGCCGTTCTCAACTCCCACCCTCCCCTTGGGGAGGGTCGAAATTCGCTACGCGAATTTCGGGGCGGGGGCAGCGCCGGGGAAGCCAAGTCTTTCCACGAATGTATAATATTTGACAAAAAGACAAATATTATACATTTTATCGCCATGCAGACCGACAGCAACAACCTCACCCCCGCCGACTGCCGTGCGGCCCGGGCCCGTCGCGGGCTCACTCAGGCAGAGCTCGCCCGCCGCGCCGGTATTTCGCGTGCCACCCTGGTCAACTTCGAGAAGGGCAGGGGCGAGCCGCTGCGCGCAAGCCTTCAGGCGCTCCAGTCCGCCCTGTCGGAGCGCCCCCAACACAGAAGTCGCCTCGCCCATGTGCTCCGTACACTGCAGAAAGCGCGCCCCGAACTTGAGAAACAAGGCGTTCGTCATCTCGCCGTTTTCGGCTCTGTCGCTCGCATGGAGGACGGACCGGACAGCGACCTCGATGTCGTCGTTGATCTTGATCCCGCATGTAAATTCGATCTGTTTGATCTTGCCGGTATCGCGGGCACAGTTGAGCGGTTGGTAGAGATGCATATTGATCTGCTGGAACGTCGCAGTCTTAAGCCTCGCCTTCGCGCCGAGGTGGATAAGGAATGGATTTTCGCGTTCTAGAGCGTTTCATGTTTTGACGGAAGCATATCCGGCGTTTTCGAAGTAGCTTAGGCATTCGGCGGGCTGGATGGTTTGGACGAGGTGGCCAATGTGGCGGCATGTGTCGTCGATGGAGCGC